>Ga0206117_100180_pt1 | contig 97575 bp, 90 predicted proteins | sample 3A5Ametagenome_FD_177997 | JGI IMG/M metagenome (GOLD analysis project Ga0206117, IMG submission 177997) | Enriched microbial communities from leaf-cutter ant dump, University of Wisconsin, Madison, United States - 3A5A | ecosystem: Environmental > Terrestrial > Nest > Insects nest > Nest dump...
ATGGTGACGGCGAAGTCGAGGTCCTGGGCGATGCGGGCGAGGCTGGCGGAGAGCTGGCCGGCGCCGATCAAGAGCAGCCGGTAGCGCGGGCCGAAGACGCTGGTGAGGGTGGCGCCGTCGTAGTCCAGGCCTTGCTCCGGGTGGGCGGGAGCGAGCGTGGCGCGGCCGCTGGCCATGTCGAGGCGGCGTTCGGTGAGTTCGCCGGCGGCAAGGCGGGCGAGGAGCGCGTCCAGCGCGGTCGCGTCGGCGAGCGGTTCCAGCACCAGTTCCATGGTGCCGCCGCAGGGCAGGCCGAAGCGGCGGGCTTCTTCGGCGCCAACGCCGTAGCTCACCAATTGGGGGCGCGCCGGCATGCCTTCGCCACGCAGGCGGTGCATCAGGTCGTCTTCGATGCAGCCGCCGGACACCGAGCCGACGGCGCGGCCATCCTCGCGCAGCGCCAGCAGGGCGCCGGGCGGGCGCGGCGAGGAGCCCCAGGTGCGCACCACCGTGGCCAGCAGCACCCGCCGGCCTTCGCTCAGCCAGCGCCGGGCGCGCTGCAGGACTTCGAGGTCCAGGCTATCCATGTGTGTTTCTCCGTGGGGACTGCTTTTGTCCGTTCTGGCGCCTTGTTGGCATGAGGCGATGGCCGGATCGTTTATGGCCGGCGATTTTTAGGGCCGATTCATGGGATTGAACGGTAGCAGGAAGTGTTCCTTGGGGATGGCGGTGGTGGGTTGGTGGGGATGAGTCACCATGGCGGCGCTTGCGGGTGGGCGACAACTTGCAGCTTTCTGCTACAGCGCTTCACGTCGCTCCGTCCTCTGAGCAGGCGCATGCCTGACTCCCCTCTCCCCTCGCGGGGCGTAGGCGGAAAAAGCGAAGCATCGCTTCGCCCGCCGGAGCGCCCTGGGGCCGGCAGGCCGCAGGGCCGGGGCGCGGAGCGGGGGCTGGGGGAGAGGGGGAGCGGCGGTCGGACAGGCACTGTCGCCCCTTCGGGGCGCCCCCTCTCCCCGGCCCTCTCCCGCGAGGGGAGAGGGGGAAAGGCGCGGCGCCTTCGGCATGTTCAGCGATGGCGGCAGCCAACACGCGGCATCCAGCGCACGATCAAGCCTCTCCCCCACATCAGGCCTTCAAGCACTTACCCACAGGCAGGGCCGGAAGCGCTTGCCGATGGCGGCGTGAAGCACCTCGGCCGGCCTGGGTGCGCAGCAGCAACGCCAACTTCCACCCCGACCCCACTCTACCCATCCTGCCGCCCCAAACCCGCCAGCGCGTTGTGCAGCAAGCCGGCCAGCGCCCGCCGGAACAGGGCCGCGGGCGCCTGGGCGATGCCGCGGCCCAGCAGGCCGGCGCGGCCGGCGGCGTCCACCATGGCGATGGTGGCCAGCGCGGGTTGCGGGCCGGCGGCGATCAGGGCGGCATCCAGCACCGACCAGCGCAGTTCGCCAGCGCCCTCGCCGCGTTCACCGCAATGCGCGGCCAGCGCCTGCACCGGCGGCTGTTCGCACCAGTGTTCGGGCAGCCAGGGCGCGAGGGCGTTGCGCACTTCGTCTGCACCGGCCAGGGCCTGGGCGCCGAAGCCGGCGGCGTCTATGCAGCCGCTGTCGCCCAACAGCGGCGCGGCTTTGGCCTCCAGCGCCGGGTTGAGGCGCGGGCCGGCGGGCGGCAGCGCGGCCACGGTCCACCAGCGCGACGGGTCGCCGGCGAGGCGGATGCCGCAGTCGCTGCCGTTGCCGGCCAGCGCCACCACCAGGGTGGAGGCGGGATCGGCGCCGTCGGCGGCCACGCTCAGGGCGAGATGGCAGGCGGCCATCCACAGGGTGAGGAAGAACAGCGGGCTGCTTTCCAGCATGGCGTCCACCGCGGTCGCCGCCGTCGAATCCTGGCCCGGCCAGGGTTGCAGCAGCGCGCGCAGTTCGGCGGTGGCGGCGGTGGTACGGCCGTGCAGGTCGTCGCCGCCGGCGAGGCCGGCCAGCGCCAGCGGCAGCAGGTCCACCGGCGCGGCGGCGAGCTGGCCGGCCAGCTGCGGCGCCAGCACCTCGTCGCGCCAGCGCAGGCGTTCCAGGATGGCGGGGTCGCGGCTGCCGAAGCGGATCTGCGGTCCGGCGCCGCTGCCCAGCAGCGACCAGGCGCGGCGGCCGCTGGCGGCATCTTCCACCTCGACCAGCGCGGTGCGCGGCGAGATCACCGCCGCCAGCGGCGTCACCGCGCCCAGGGACTGCGCCGGCAGCAGGCGCACCCGGCCGTCGGCGATCATGGCTTCGGCTTCCGCCTCGCTGCCGGCCCAGCCTTCGTAGAGGCAGCACAGCACCGCCGAGGACAGCACCGGCGCCGCCGGCTGGCGCGGGTCGGCATAGGGCGGGCCGGCGTGCAGCAGGGTGCGCTCGGCCAGGCCCAGGGCTTCGGCGGCGCTGCGCACCGCGACCCAGCGCGGCTGCACCGCGGCGAGGCGGGCGAGCGGCGCGCAGTTGGCGGTGGCGGGGCGCCGGCCGGCGGCGGGTGCCGCAGCAGCGCCCTGCCCGCCCGGCGCGGCCTGGGCGACGCGGGCGGCGGGCGGCGGAGAAACAGGGGCTTCGAGATTCACCGTGCGCTCCTCACATGCCCATGTAGGCGCGCCGCACCCGCGGGTCGGCGGCCAGTTCGGCGGTGCTGCCGGACAGCGACACCTTGCCGGTTTCGATGACGTAGGCGCGGCTGGCAAGGTCGAAGGCGGTCAGCACGTCCTGCTCCACCAGCACGATGGTGAGGCCCTTGCGGTTGATCTCCAGCAGCGCCTCGCCCAGCAGTTCCACCGCCCGCGGCGCGAGGCCGAGGGAGAGTTCGTCCACCAGCAGCAGTTGCGGGCGCGACATGATGCCGCGGCCGATGGCGCACATCTGCTGTTCGCCGCCGGACAGGGTGGTGGCGTCCTGCTTCTCGCGCTGCTTGAGGATGGGGAACATGCCGTAGACGAATTCCAGGTCGCGCTCGATGTCGGCGCGGCTGTCGTGGCGCATGTAGGCGCCCAGCAGCAGGTTGTCGCGGATGGACATGCCTCGGAACAGCCGCCGGCCTTCGGGCACGTGGGCGATGCCGGCGCCCAGCATGCGGTCCGGCCCGGCGCCGGTCATGTCCTGGCCGGCGAAATGGATGCTGCCGGCGCTGGCGCGCACCATGCCGGAGATGGTGCGCAGCAGGGTGGATTTGCCGGCGCCGTTGGAGCCGACGATGCAGGTGATCTCGCCGTTGGGGATTTCCAGGTCCACGCCCCACAGCACCTGCACGTCGCCGTAGCCGGCTTCCAGGCCCTGGATCTGCAGCAGCGGGCGCTTGGGCTGGGCGGCGGCGGCCGGCGCGGCGCCCCGCGGCGAGACGATTGCGGACAGGTCAGACATGTTCCACTCCGGTTTCCTGCGCCTGCGCGGCCAGCCGCGCGGCGAACTTGCTGCCGAGGTAGGCCTCGACCACCTTGGGGTCTTCCAGCACCGCCTGCGGCGCGCCCTGGCTGATCAACTCGCCGTGGTGCAGCACCAGCACCCGGGTGGACAGCGAGGTGACCACCTTCATCAGGTGCTCGATCAGCAGGATGGTGATGCCGCGGGCGGCGATGGTGCGCATCAGTTCCAGCGCCTTGTCGATCTCGGCGGTGTTGAGGCCGGCGTTCACCTCGTCCAGCAGCAGCAGCCTGGGTTTCATCGCCAGGCTCTTGGCCAGCTCCAGGCGCTTGCGCGAGGGCAGGGTGAGCGCGGTGGCCGGGCGCAGCGCCTGGTCGGCGAGGCCGACGAATTCCAGGTGCTCCATCGCCTCGCGCTCGGCCTGGGCGCGGCTGCCGGCGGCGCCGGCGAACAGGGCGCCGGCGGCCACGTTCTCCAGCACCGTCATCTGCGGGAAGGGCTGCACGATCTGGAAGGTGCGCGCCAGGCCGCTGCGCGCCGCCTGCCAGGGGCGCTGGCGGCTGACGTCGCGGCCGCGGAAGACGATGCTGCCGGCGCTGGGGCTGAGCACGCCGGTGATGAGGTTCACCAGCGTGGTCTTGCCGGCGCCGTTGGGGCCGATGAGGCCGACGATCTCGCCCTCTTCCAGGGTGAAGCTCACGTCCTTGGTGGCCTGCAGGCCGCCGAAGGATTTGCTCAGGTTGCGGACTTCGAGCAGGTGGCTCATGAGCGGCCCTCCCGGGCGAGGCTGGCCAGCGGCGCGGCGGCGGCCTTGTCGGCTTTCCCAGCCTTGCCGGCTTTCTCGCCGGCAGCTGTGGCGGAAGCGGCGGGCGCGGCCGGCCTGGCCTGCGGCCGGCGCCACAGCCGGCGGTAGTCGATCTTCAGGAAGCCGCCCGGCAGGAACAGGATGAGCAGCACGATGACCACGCCCAGGATGGCCTGGTTGTAGTCGAGGAAGTGGGCCCAGATGGTCTCTTCCATCAGCACGAAGGCGGCGGCGCCGACGATGGGGCCGTACACCGTGCCCAGGCCGCCCAGCATCGCCATCGCCGGCACCTTGAGCGTGAGCAGCACCGAGAAGGCGTCCGACGGCGAGATGTAGGACACCCAGGAGGCGTAGATGGCGCCCACGGTGCCGCAGAACAGCGCCGACAGGGTGAAGGCCGCCGTCTTGTAGCGGTTCACCTGGATGCCGACCATGTCGGCCGCGTCCTCGTTCTGGCTGATGCAGCGCAGGCCGAAGCCGAGCTTGGAGCGGTCCACCCACAGCGTCACCGCCCACACCAGCAGCATGGTGACCAGCATGGCGTAGAGGAAGACGCGGCCGGCGAAGTCCGGCCCGCCGGCGAGGATGGGCACGTTCAGGCCCTCGCCGCCGCCGGTCACGCTGCTCCACAGCGAGGCCACCTGGTGCAGCACCTCGATGAGGGTGATGGAGCCGACGGCGAAGTAGTGCCCCTTCATGCGCAGGATGGCGGCGCCGATCAGCGCCGCGACCAGGCCGGTGAACAGCGTGGCGCACACCCAGGCCACCACCATGGGCGCGCCGGCGTTCTGCAGCACCGCGCCGGTGTAGCTGCCGAGGCCGACGAAGGCGGCGGTGGCGAAGGAGGGGTAGCCGGTGTAGCCGCCGATGAAGTTCCACGACAGCGCCAGCGCCGAGTACATGGCGACGAAGGTGGCCAGGCGGACGAAGTAGTTGTCGGCGAGGAAGGGCATGGCCGCCAGCAGCAGCGCCCAGGCCAGGAACACGAAGTGGGCCGGCCGCAGGCCGCGGCGGGCGGGAAGTTTCGCGGAGGTGCTCATTCGTAGCCTCGCTTGCCGATCAGGCCGGTGGGACGGACCATCAGCAGGGTCAGCATCAGCAGCGAGCCGATCAGGATCGCGTACTGCGCGCCCAGCCAGGTGCCGGCGAAGCTCTCGATCAGCCCCAGCGCCAGCCCGCCGACCAGGGCGCCGGGCACGCTGCCCAGGCCGCCGATGACGCAGATGGTGAAGGCCTTGCCGAGCAGCAGGCCGGTGGTGTTGGTGGTGATGGGATAGACCACCGCCATCAGCGCGCCGCAGGCGCCGGCCATCATGGCGGAGATGCCGAAGGTGATGGCGTACACCTTGTTCACCCGGATGCCCATCAGCGCGGCGGCGTCGCGGTCCATGCGCACGGCGACGATGGCGCGGCCGATGCGGGAGCTGCGCAGCACCCAGTAGAGGATGCCGGTCATCGCCAGCGCCAGCAGCATCGCCAGCAGGCGGTCGTAGGGCAGCATGACTTCGCCGATGCCCAGGCTGCCGAGGTCCAGCGTGATGCGCCGCGGCGTGGCTTCGAACACCACGTTCATGAAGTTGTAGAGGATGAGGTCGAGGCCGAAGGTGAGCGTCAGCGTGAGCAGCACCGGCTTGCTGACGACGCGGTTGATGGCGCCGTACTGGATCAGGAAGCCGAGCAGGAACAGCGCCGCGGCGACGACGAAGAGCATGACGAAGGGGCTGACGCCGAGCTGCGCCCAGGCGAAGAACGCCAGGTAGCCGCCGAGCACGATGAAGGAGCCGTGCAGCATGTTGATGACGTTGAGCACGCCCCACACCAGCGAGAAGCCGACCGCGATGCAGGCGTAGAGCGCGCCGAGCATCAGGCCGTTGGCGATGATCTGGATATAGGTTTCCATGGCGGACCGGTGGGTTGGAGTCTGTCGGGGCCCGCGCCGGGGCGCGCGGCGGCCCGCCATGGCGGAACCGCGCGCCCGCGCCGCGGGCCGGGGTCGGATCTCAGTTGAAGGGCTTCAGCTCGGCCTGCTTGATGGCTTCCGGGTAGAGCAGCACCACCTTGCCGCCCTGCACCTGGATCACCGGCAGCTCGCGGCCGGCGTTCATGCCGTTGGCGCCGAACTTGATCGGGCCGTAGAAGGTGGTGATGTCCAGCGCCGCCAGGGCGTCGCGCACCTTGGCCTTGTCCAGCGTGCCGGCCTTCTCGATGGCCTTCTGCAGCGCCACCAGCGCGGCGGCGGAAGAAGCGCCGACGTAGTCCGGCTCGGCCTTGGCACGGCTCACGTACTCGTCGTGGAAGGCCTTGGTGGAGCCGAACACGTCGTCCGCGGTGTAGGGCGTGGCCTGGTGCCACCAGGTGACGCTGCTGACGTTGTCGGCCAGCTTGCCGAGGTTGTTGATGAACTCCGGATAGGCCGGGCCGGTGACCATGGTGACGATGGGCGCGGTGACGCCGAGGTCGGCCATCTGCTTGCGGGCGAGGATGAGGTCCTTGTCGTAGCCGGTGACGTAGATCCAGTCCGGCTTGGCGGCCTTGATCTTGGACATGGAGGCGGAGAAGTCCAGGTTGCCCACCGGGTAGAGCTCGTCATGGACGATGGTGAGGCCGGCGGCCTTGGCCGCTTCCTGCATGCTCACCGCCATGGATTTCGGGAACACGTCCTCGCGGCCGAGGATGGCCACCGTCTTCACGTTGGGCATCTGCTGGGTGAACAGCTTGGTCATGGTCTGCACCAGGCCGCCGTTGGGCGCCAGGGTGCCGAAGAGGTATTTGTAGCCCTGGTCGAACACCGATTCGGACGAGGCCGAGGGCGCCACCACCGGCACGCCGTAGCGCTCGGCCACGCCGGCCACCACCTTGGTGTGGCCGGAGCCGAAGGGCGAGGTCATGAAGTCCACCTTGTCCTGGCTGATCATCTTTTCCGCCATCTGCTGGGCGCGCTGGGCGTTGGACTGGTAGTCGCTCTCCACCAGCTCCACCTTCATCTTGGTGCCGCCGACGTTGATGCCGCCGGCCGCGTTCACCCGGTCGCGCCACATGGCGTAGGCCACTTGCTGCTTCTTGGCTTCGTCGGCCAGGCTGCCGGTGAGCGCCAGCGGCGCGCCGATCTTGATCGTGTTCTGCGCATGGGCGGCGATGGCGAGCGTGCCCAGGGCCAGCGCGGACAGAAGATGCTTGAGTCTCATGATCACAAGGTCCTGATAGGTGATGCTTGGGGTTGGGGGGTTATCGTCGTTGTGCTGCTCGGGTACTGCGTGATCCTGGGTGCGGCCTGCGGCGGCGCTAGGGCGCCATGTCCGCCACCTGGCGCGTCTCGCCGTCCTTGTACTGGCCCCAGGCGCCGCGCAGCTGGGCCATGGCGGCGGGGTCGAGGTCGCGGGCGGGCAGCACGTCGGCATCCCAGTGGCCGTATTCGTCCACCCCGCGCACCAGGGTGGCGCGGTGGCGGCCCTTGAGCGGCTTCACATGGGTGGGGATGAAGAAGTAGGCAAAGCCGATGCGGCGGCCGTTGCTGCGGTTGGGCAGGGAGCAGTGGGCGGTGCGCTCGTGGTGCAGCGAAAACTCGCCGGCGGCCACCGGCATCTCCACCGCCAGGCTGTCGTCTATGCCGGTCAGGGTCTGGCCCTTGGCCAGCATGTTGTCGGCGGCGAAGGTCTCCACATGGCGGCGGTCCGGCCCGGTGTGGGAGCCGGGCAGCACCCGCAGGCAGCCGTTCCCGGCGTCGGCATGGGTGAAACCCACCCAGGCGGTGACTTCCTCGTGCGGGGTGAGGCCGAAGTAGGCGGAATCCTGGTGCCAGGAAACATAGCTGGGGTTGCGCGCGTTCTTGGCGAACAGCGAGGCGCCGAACAGCAGGATGTTGGGGCCGATGAGGTCTTCCACCGCGTCCAGGATGCGCGGGTTGCGGCCCAGCTCGACCAGCGCCGGGTAGGCGAGGTGGCCCTTGATCTTGAGGCTGCGGTTGGCGTCCTCGCCGATGGTGGCTTCGTAGTTCTCGATCAGCTGGCGGTAGCGGTCGGCCTCGGCGGCATCCATCGCGCGCAGCGGAAAAACGTAGCCGTGCTCGCGGAAGTGGGCGACCTGGGCGTCGGTGAGGTGCTTGGGCATGGCGTCTCTCCCCTGCCTTACTGGCCGATGGCCTGCAGCCGGCCCTGCGCCATGGCCGCCGGGTAGAGCACCACCGGCTTGCCCGACTGGACCTGGATGATGGGCAGCTCGCGGTTGTCGTTCATGCCATCGGCACGGAACTTGATGCGGCCGTAGAAGGTTTGCACGTCCATCTTCGCCAGCTGGGCGCGCACCGCGTCGCGGTCGGTGGAGCCGGCGGCTTCTATCGCCTTCTGCAGCACGATGAGCGCCGCCGCCGAGGAGGCGTGCACGTAGTCGGGATCGCCGCCCGTCCTGGCGCGTATGGCTTCGGTGAAGGCGGCGGTGGAGCCGAACACGTCGTCGCCAGTGTTGTTCTGCGACCAGTGCCACCAGGTGGCACTGGTGACGCCCTCGGCCAGCGGCCCCAGGCCATCGACGAACTCGCGATAGGCCGGGCCGGTGATCATGGTGACGACCGGCGCGCCGATGCCGAGGTCGGCCATCTGCTTGCGCACCAGGATGAGATCCTGGGTGTAGCCGGTGACGTAGATCCAGTCCGGCCTGGCCGCCTTCAGCGAGGTCAGCGCGGCGCTGTGGTCCATGCTGCCCACCGGGTAGAGGGCGCTGTAGACCACCTCCAGGCCGGCGGCCGACGCCTGCTTCTCCAGCGTGGTGGCCATGATGCGGGGGAAAACGTCGTCGCGGCCGAGGATGGCGACCCGCTTCAGCGCCGGCAGGTTCTGCTTGAAGTGGCCGATCATGGCGTCCACCAGCCCCACCGAGGGCGCCAGCGTGCCGAACAGGTTGCGGTAGCCCTGGTTGTGCACCGGCTCGCTGGAGGAGACGGCGACGATGGGCATGCCGTAGCGCTCGGCCACGCCGGCCACCACCTTGGCGTGGCCGGAGCCGAAGGGCGCGGTCATCAGGTCCACCTTGTCCTGGGTGATGAGCTTTTCCGCCAGCTGCTGGGCGCGGCGCTCGTCCGACTGGTAGTCGTAGCTCACCAGCTTCACCGGCAGCTTGCGCGCGCCGACCTGGATGCCGCCCTGCGCGTTCACCCGCTCCTGCCACAGGGCGAAGGCGGCCTGCTGCTTCTTGCCGGCGTCGGCCAGGCTGCCGGTGAGGGCCAGCGGCGCGCCGATGCGGACTTCATTCGCCGCGCCGGCGCCGCCGGCACAGGCCAGCCATACCAGCGGCAGCAGCCGTGCCAGGTGCTTGTTCAGATTCATCGTCGTCCTCTCCGTTGGGGTTGGGAGTGCGTCCGCCTCCCGGCGGACCGCATGTCGCGATGCTGCCGACGGCCCGCGGGCCGCCTCTTTTCTTGCACTGCTCTCTGTTCTGCCCTGCTTCTTTTTTCGTGCTGCTTTGCTGCCGCGGCGGCGCTCTGCTGGCGCCGTGCCGCTCGCCCGCCGCGAGGGCGGGCGCCTTCAGGCCTTGCTGCCCTTGCCGAGGCCGAACCAGCCCTTGACGCGGTCCAGCAGCATCCGCCAGAAGAGGTTGCCGACATCCAGCGGCGCGGAAGCCGGGCGCGGGGCGGCGGGCGCCGCAGCCGGGGGCGCCCCGCCGACCGCGGCGGAGGCACCGACCGCCGCCGTCACCGCGCTGGCCAGCCGTTGCGCCGAGGCCGCGTCGCCTTCGGCCGGAGCCGCGCTGTCGGGCAGCGGGCTGGCGGCCGTGGCAGTCACAGTGGCCGGAGCCGGCAGGCTGGCGTCCAGGCTGGCCGCCGCGCTTTCCAGCACCGGCGCCACCTCGGCGGCGATGGCCTGGGAAACGTCCTGCGGCGCCGCCACCGCCGCGGCAGGCGGCAGCGCTTCCAGTCGGCCCTTGAGGTTGGCGGCGAAGGCGTCGGTGAGGCGGGTGGCGAGTTCCTTGACGATGCCGCCACGGGAGAACTGGGCCAGGCTGCCGGCGATGCTGTAATCCACCTTCACTTCCACCCGGGTGGCGGCCGCGCCTTCCTCATGCAGGGCGAAGGCAGCCTCGCCTTTCACCCGCGAGCCGCTCTTGCGGTCGGCGCCGCTGCCACTCACCGCGCCGGTGCGGGCGGCGTCGTCCAGCTTCATCTCGCCGTCGCCGGCGAAGGCGGCGACGATGGGGCCGAGCTTCACCGTCATCGTCAGCTTGAGCTTGCCGTCCTGCGGCGGTTCGGCGAGGCCGGCACCGGGCAGGCAGGCGACCACGCCCTCGATGTCCTGGAAGCAGGCCCACACCTGGGCGCGGGGAAAGGGCACGCTGAAGCTTTGTTCGATTTCCATGGCTCAGGCCTCCACCAGGTTGCGTTGGCGACGCGCTTCCAGTACCCGGCCGATGGCGCGCACCAGGCCGACGTAGCCGGTGCAGCGGCACAGGTTGCCGGACAGTTCCAGGCGGATGCGCGCCTCGTCCGCCTGCGGCAGGCGGGTGACGATGTCGCGCGCGGTGGCGAGCATGCCGGGGGTGCAGTAGCCGCATTGCAGTGCATGCTCGGCGGTGAAGGCGGCGCGCAGTTCGGCCATGGTTTCGTCCTCGTCGAAGCTTTCGATGGTGCGCACCTCGGCGCCCTGGCAGCTCACCGCCCAGGTGATGCAGGAGCGGGTGGGCACGCCGTCCACCAGCACGGTGCAGGCGCCGCACACGCCCTGCTCGCAGCCGATGTTGGTGCCGGTGAGCAGCTGCTGCTCGCGCAGGAAATCGGCGAGATGGGTGCGCGGCTCCACCATGGCGCTGACCTTGCGGCCATTCACCGTCAGCGCCAGCGGACTGGTCGGCTTGTCGTTCATGCGTTCCCCTTGAGCTGGGCGGCCGCGCGCTGCAGCGCGGCGCGGTGGATGTGGTGCTCGTAGCTGCCGGGCGGCAGGCCGGCGGCGGCCAGCTCGGCATCGGCGGCGGCCGGGTCGCCGGCCTGCAGCGCGGCGAGCAGGCCGCGGGCGTCGGCGATGACATGCGGCGGGCCGTCCAGCGCGCCGATGAGGCCGCGGCACAGATCCAGCGCCGGATCGACGACGAAGGCGGCGATGGCCTCGGCGAACTCGCCGGTCTTGCGGTTGAACTTGTAGTAGCTCCAGCGCGCGGCGGCGCTCCACTGGGCGAGGCGCACGCCGAGCACGATCTCGTCTTCCGCCAGCGCCGGGGTGAAGGCGCCCTGCAGCCAGCCGGCGGCGGCCACCGTGTGGCGGCCAGCCGGGCCCTGCACCAGGATGTCGGCGCCGGCCACCGCCATCGCGTTCACCCAGTCGGCGGCCGGGTCGGCATGGGCCAGGCTGCCGCCGACGGTGCCGCGGTTGCGCACCGCGCGGTAGGCGATGCCGGCGGCCACCCGGGGCAGGAAACCGCGGCTGGGGTCGTCGAAGCGGCCATCCTCGATGTCGGCATGGGTGGTACAGGCGCCGATCAGCACCGTCTCCATGCCGCCAGTGCCGTCTCGGCGGCAGCCGCGCAGTTCGGCGATGGCGCGCAGATCCACCAGCGAATCCGGCTGCGCCAGGCGCAGGTTCATCATCGGCCCCAGCGACTGGCCGCCGCCCAGGGCCTTGGCCATGCCGGTGCCGGCGGCGAGCAGTGCCACCGCTTCGTCGCCGCTGGCGGGGCGGGCGTAATCGAACGCGGCGGCCTTCATGCGTTTCTCCCTTGATTGGCGGACGCCGCGGCCAGGGCCTCGACGATGGCGCGCGGCGTGATCGGCAGCTGGCTGATTTCCACGCCCAGCGGGCGCAGGGCGTCGTTCACCGCGTTGGCGATGGCGGCCGGCGAGCCGATGGCGCCGCTCTCGCCTATGCCCTTCTGGCCGAACTCGGTGTAAGGGGCGGGGGTTTCCATGTGCTCTATGCGGATGGCCGGCACCTCGGTGGCGCCGGGCAGGATGTAGTCGGCCAGCGTGGAGGCCAGCGGCTGGCCGTCTTCGCTGTAGCGCATTTCCTCGTACAGCGCGGTGCCTATGCCCTGGGCGGTGCCGCCATAGACCTGGCCATCCACCACCATCGGGTTGATGAGCACGCCGCCGTCCTCGACGACGACGTAGTCCAGCAGCTCGACCTTGCCCAGCGCGGTATCCACCGCCACCACCACCGCATGGCAGGCGTAGCTGAAGGTGCCGCTGTCGCGCCGCGCCTGGTAGGTGGTGCTCACCTCCAGGCCGCGCGGGTCCACATCGGCGGGCAGCAGCTGCGGCTGCAGGTACCAGGTGCGGGCGATGTCGGCGATGCGCTTCCAGCCCTTGGGGCTGACCACCGCGCCGGCCTGCCAGCTGACCATGGCCGGTTCGTCCTTGAGCAGGTGGGCGCCGATCTTGATCAGGCGCTCCTTCAGTTCCTTGCAGGCGACGCCGACCGCGCTGCCGGCCATGACGATGGAGCGCGAGCCCCAGGTGCCGGTGGAGTACGGGGTGATGCCGGTGTCGCCCAGCAGCACCCGCACCTTGTCGATGGCGATGCCCAGCACTTCGTGGGCGATCTGCGCCAGCGTGGTTTCCATGCCCTGGCCGTGGGAGTGCACGCCGGCGCGGATTTCCAGCACGCCGTCCGGCGTCAGCCGCAGGGTGACCGGCTCGCGGCCCGGCACCATGGGGATGCCCCAGCCGTGATAGACCGAGGTGCCGTGGGCGCCCTGCTCGCAGAAGATGGCGAGGCCGACGCCGATGCGGCGGCCATCCGCCTCGCCACGGCGCTGGCGTTCGCGCAGCGCCGGCAGGCCGATGGCTTGCACCGCGCGGCGCAGGCATTCCGGGTAGTCGCCGCTATCGAAGTGCTTCCTGGTGATGTTGTCGTAGGGCATTTCCTGCGGCAGCACCAAGTTGCGCATGCGCACTTCCCAGGGCTCCAGCCCGGCCTGCACCGCGATGGCGTCCATCACCGTTTCGATGGCGTAGCAGACGCCGGTACGGGCAACGCCGCGATACGGCAGGATGGGCGGCTTGTTGGTGGCCACCGACCAGGTGCGGCAGCGGTACTTCTCCATCTTGTACGGGCCGGGCAGGATGCTGCCGACCTGCGCCGCCTCCAGGCAGGCGGAGAAGGGGTAGGAGGAATAGGCGCCGGAATCCACCGTGGCTTCGCAATCCACCGCCAGCAGGCGGCCGTCGCTATCGGCGTAGGCGGTGATGTCGTAATCGTGCTCGCGGCAGTTGGCGTTGGCGGTGAGCTGCTCGCGGCGGTCTTCCAGCCAGCGCACCGGGCGGCCGAGCTTGATCGCCAGCCAGGCGACGCAGACTTCTTCCGGCAGCAGGATGCCCTTGTAGCCGAAGCCGCCGCCCACGTCCGGCGCCACCACCCGCACCTGGCCTTCGTCCAGGCCCAGGCAGCCGGCGATGCCGGTGCGGTTGATGTGCGGCATCTGCGCCGAGGTGTAGACGATGAGCTGGCCGAGGCGGTGATCCCAGTGCGCGATCACGCCACGGCCTTCCATCGGCGCCATGCTCTGGCGCGCGGTGCGCAGCTTGCGGCTGACCTTGATGGCGGCCTTGCTGCGGATGTCGTCCAGATCGGCGTCGATGAAGGTTTCGAGGAAGACGTTGTCGCCCCATTCCTCGTGCACCAGCGCGGAACCGGCGCGGCGCGCCGCCAGCATGTCCACCACTGCCGGCAGCTCGTCGAAATCGACGAACACCTGGGCGGCGATGTCTTCCGCCGCGGCGCGGTTCTCGGCCACGCACATGGCGATCATCTCGCCCACCTGGCGCACCTTGTCGCCGGCCAGCACCGGCTGGGCGGAGTTCTTGAAGCCGGCCAGGCCGGAGTTGGCGACGATGGGCTGCACGCCCTCCAGATCGGCCAGGGTATAGACCGCGCCTTCGCTGCCTTCCGGCTTCTCGATGGCGCGGATGCGGCCGTGGGCCACCGGGCTGCGCACGAAGGCCACGTCCAGCATGCCGACCATGCGGATGTTGCCGACGTAGCCGCCACAGCCGCGCATGAAGCGGTCGTCCTCCTTGCGCGGCAGCGCGACGCCGATGCCCTGGGCGCGGGTCTCGGGCAGCGGGGCGTTCATTGCAGGGCCTCGCGTTTGCGGTGGCGCCGGCTGGGCGGCACGCAGCTCACGGTGGCGCAGCAGCCGATGAGGGAGTTCATGCGGCCACCCGTTCAGCCGCTTCCGCCACCGGCAGGATGGGCGCATCCGCCTCGAAGCGCTTGCCGGCGCGCAGGCAGAACAGCGGCTGCAGCCAGCGATCCGTCTCGACGCGGTTGCCTTCGTTGTCGCGCAGCACCCACTGGCCGACGAGGTCGTCCAGCACCGACACGTCCGCCACCCGGCCGGCGGCCAGCGTGCCCAGCTCGTGCTCCATGCCGCACATCTTCGCGGCGTTGCAGGTGGCCATCGCCACCACATGGTTCAGCGGCAGGCCGAGGGCGAGCATGCTGGTCATGGCCGACACCAGGCTGAAGCGGGTGCGGCCGGTGAAGAGGTGATCCTCCTCGTCCGGATGGCTGTCCGGCGTGCCGGCCGGCGCCGGCACCGAGGTGTTGTAGCCGTGCATGTCGGCGCCCAGGGTGTCGGGGATCACACCCGCGTCCAGCACCAGGCGGGCGACGCGGAAGCTGAAGTGGGAGCCGTGGCCGACGTCCACCTTCAGGCCGCGCGCCAGCGCTTCCTTCACCAGCGGATGCAACTTGCCGTTCACCTCGACGAAGCCGCCGGGGTTGCGGCTGAAGGGGTGGGCGAGGATGTCGCCCGGCTTCAGCATCTCCACCACCTGGTTGAAGATGGTGTCCGGGTCCACCGGCATGCCGCCATCGCCCGGCTTGGGCCACAGCTGGCCGAAGTGGATGTAGAGCGGCAGGCCAGCCTCGGCGGCGATGCGGGCGGAATCGCGCATCACCTCGGTGCCCCAGCGGGCGAAACCGCCGATCTCGGCGTGGGCCTTGAAGCCCTTGACCAGGTCCGGGTTGGCCTTGGCCGACTTCACCGTCGCCGCCACGTCCAGACAGCCCGGCTGGTAAAGCTCCGGGTAGTAGTGCCCCTCCAGGCCGCCGACCAGGTAGGCGGAGAGGAAGGCCAGCATGCGGGTGTCGGAGCGCTCGACCAGGAAGTGGCGGTAGCCGGCCAGCGTGATGCAGCTGGGGCCGCCCTGATCGACCAGGGTGGTGACGCCGGAGCGCACGCCACAGAGATCCGGATTGAGGCCGAAGCGGCCGGTGACGTACTGGTAATTGTGGCCGTGGGTATCGATCAGGCCGGGCAGCACCAGCTTGCCGCGGCAGTCGGTGATCTGGGCGCCGGCGGTCTGTTCACCCGGGAGGTCGGTGCCGACGGCGGCGATCAGGCCGTTCTCGATCAGGACGTCGAACTGGCCGTCGCGGCCGGCGGCGGGGTCGATTACACGGCCCGCTTTGAGCAGGATCTTCATCGTTTCAGCGTCTTCGCGGTTGTCCTCGGATAGGTGGCATACCGCAAATATCGTGCGCGCTCATGCCCGCCGGCCGATGTATTTTCAGGCGACCTTATGATTCATTGACTTGGATCAATATTGAACGGCAAAAACTTAGGTGGCACACCCCGCTAAGTGCGCACCGCGATGGCACATCCCGGGCTTTTCCGCGCACCGTGCCGGTGCCGCCGCCGGATGCCCATGGTGTTAGGTGGCACACCACATTAACCGGAAAGCGGGCGGTATCTGCGCTGTGGGATAATCCGCGCCATCGGCGACGCCGCCAGCCCCCTCCGGGAGCGACACCGGCGCCGCCTCCACCTCCGCCCACATCATGCAAAACGACGACGATACGGTCTCGCTCGCCCGCGCCACCCTGGCCACGGCCCAGCACAAATCCCTGCTCTTCACCCGCCCCGGCTTCCTGATCCGGCGCCTGCACCAGATCCACTCCGCGCTGTTCCTGGAGGAAACGCGGGAGTTCGGCGTCACCCCGGTGCAGTACAGCCTGCTCACCGCGCTGTCGCAACATGGCGAGATGGAGCAAGGCACGCTGGCGCTGGAGATCGGCCTGGAGCGCACCAGCGTGGCCGAGGTCATCCCCCGGCTGCAGGAGCGCGGCCTGATCGAGCGCCGCCAGGCGCCGCAGGACAAACGGGTGAAGCGGGTGCGGCTGACGCGCAAGGGCCGCAACCTGGTGAACAAGATGGCGCCGGCGGTGCAGCGCGCCCACGACCGCAGCCTGGACCCGCTGCCGCCGGAAGAGCGCGACCTCTTCATGCTGAAGCTGATCCAGCTGGTGGAAGCCAGCCACGCCCCCAGCGCGGTGCCGCTGCGGCTGCGCCCGCGCAAGGGCGGCGAGGAAAAGTGAGGCAGCCGCTGCGCGCCGCCGCACTGGCGGCAGGGCTGGCGCTATGCGGCCTGCCACTGAACGCCCGCGCCTTCGGCGAGCCGGGGCGCTGGTCCGGCGGCTGGGGCCAGGGCACCTCGGAATACACCAGCGTCGCCACCAACGGCGACCGCCTCTACATCGCCTGCAACCCCGACCAGCCGGTGACCATGACGCTGACCCTGGCCGGCCAGGACTACAGCAGCTACGCCCGACAAGGCTTCGACCTCGTCATCGACGGCCAGGAAATCCAGACGCCCCACGCCACCGCCTCCCGCGTCGGCGCCAACAATTTCCTCCACGCCTGGGAAGCGCTGCGCAAGGCCCGCAAACTGGTCGCCCGCACCAACGGCCGCAAAACCGCCCTGCCGGTGCGCGACGCCGCCAAGGTGCTACCGGCCTGGGGCACGCCGGGCTTCGACTGCGTTACCGGGTTCTGAGCAGGCTTGCGCTTACCTGAAGAACCGCGCTCATCACCAACAAGGAAAGCCGGCGAAGTTTGATCATCAAACTTCGCGCCATGCCTTCCCGACTCAGATCAGCTCGCGAACCTCACGCAAACGCAGCGCGGTTGCCGGAAGACCGCCGCGCTCGAACACGTCGGCAAAATCATCCGCGCTCGTCTCTGGCCTGCGCCAGCGCCCACGCATGCGCTTGAAGGCGGTGATCGCCTCGTAGGGGCGCAAGTCCCATTGATTGATGATGAAACGGTCGGGGCCGACCACCTCGATGCCGTAGGGCTCAAGAATCTCAGGCGGAAAATCGCGCACGTTCGCCGTCACGATGCAGTCCGCGTGCCCCGCGATCGCCGCGGCCAGCACATGGCGGTCGTCCGGGTCCGGTAACTCGAGGCAGGGCAGGAGCTTGCCGATCGCCAGTTCCGGCACTTCCCAGTCGGACACTGCCTCACGCATGCAGTCTCGCCGGAAGGCGAGCTTCCCTACCAACTCCGGGCGACGCAGTTCAAGCGAACGCATCCATTCGTCCTCGATGCGCACACTCCATTTCGCCGCGAACAAACCTCGCACCGCCAAACTCATCAAGGCGTCGCTCATGAGCACCGAATAGAGGACACAGGCATCCAGGACGGCGGTGTAGCGGCATGCCCCGCCATCAGTAATCAAGCCCGAGGTCCTGCGCGTTCTGGGCCATACGGTCAAGCGCAGCCTCCTGGCCAGCCTGCATCTGCTCGGAGTATTTCACCAGGTCATCGAAGGCGATGCGGCGATGCGTGCCAACCAGCCGGCAAGGCAAACGGCCGGCCTCTATCTCCTTGATCACGAAGGGGCGCGAGACGTTGAGGAAATTCGCAGCCTCGACTGTCGTCAGCTCCTGCCGTGCAGGCACCAGCGTGACCGGTCTGCCTTCACTCATCAGACCAAGCAGTTGACCGATCAAGTGCAGCGCGGCCGGCGGCAATTCGACCGGGGGCATTCCCTTTTCAGCACACGCCAGGCTGATCGAAACCGCCTTGGAACGATCCAGCGCTTCCATGATGCAGCGCTGCGCCAGCCTGGCCATCTCCATGTCCTGGGTCGTCATGGAATCCTGACTGCGTTCCGTCGTATGCATCGCTCTCCCTCCTAAACCAAGCTCGATATAAACGCATTAAACGCAACAAACGCATCAGACGCAAGATCACCAGAACTCACCCCGGCACGGTCCTCATCTCCTCCGCTAGCGCCAGCCAGGCCCGCGCGGCGCGGGAAAGGTAGGCGCCGCGGCGCCAGATGAAGGCCACATCCCAGGTCATCTGCGGTTCGCGCAGGGTCAGGCGCACCAGACCCGGACGTTCCAGGCCGCAGGCGACGATGCGCGGCAGCAGCACCACGCCCTGGCCGGCGACGACCAGGGTGGCGAGGAAGTCCGCCTGGCCGCTGCGGCCGCCCTCCTGCGGGGTGAAACCGGCCTGGCGGCAGGCATGCTGCAGGCGGTCGTTGAGGGTGAAGCTCTGCTCGTAGAGCAGGAAGGGCGTGTCCGCCAGTTCCACAAGGGCGACGCTGCCGGCGCCGGCGCGCAGATGGCCGGCGGGCATCAGCACGTCCAGCGGCTCGTTGCAGAAGGGCAGGTAGTCCAGTTCGGGGTTGGAGGGCGTCAGCGCCGCGCCCAGCTCCAGCCCGCCGGTGTGCAGGGCCTGTTCGATGGACTTGCTGCCGCCTTCTTCCAGATGCACCCGCACGCCGGGGTAGCGCGCCAGGAATTCGATGATGAGGGCGGTGAACACCGCGTCCGCGCCGAACAGCGGCAGGCCCAGGCGCAGCTCGCCGGTGACGAGGCGATCCAGGTCGTCCAGCTCCGCCAGCAGCTCCCGCCCCAGCTGCTGCATGGCCTCCGCCCGCCGCAGCACCACTTCGCCGGCATCGGTCAGCCGCAGCCGGCCGGGGCCGCGCTCCAGCAGCGAGCGGCCCAGCCGTTCCTCCAGTTGGGCAATCTGTTTGCTCAGCGCCGACTGGGTCAGGTGCAGCACCTCGGCGGCGCGGGTGAAGCTGCCTTGCCGCACCAGCTCGACAAAGCCGGCCAGCTGGCGCAATTCGGGGAGTCGGGCATCCATGCGGCTATTCCTTTCTGGAATCGCGGGTATGAAAACAATTCGCTTGGGGAATCATACCCGCCGCCCTATGCTTGGTTTCATCTACATTGCACTGCAGCAATCCGTCCATGCGCCGCGCCCTGCCCTCTCTGTTCCGCACCCTGCTCCAGGTGGGTGTGCTCATCCTCTTCTGGTGGGTGGGCGGCCGCGTGGCCGCGCTGCTGGGCCTGCCGGTGCCGGGCGGGGTGATAGGGCTGGCGATGCTGCTGGCGCTGTTCGCCGCCGGCGTGCTGCGCCCTTCCTGGCTCAAGGCCGGTGCCGGCCTGCTGCTGGCGGAGATGCTGCTGTTCTTCATTCCGGCGGCGATGTCGCTGCTGGACTATGGCCCGCTGTTGCGCAGCGAAGGCTGGCGCATCCTGCTGGTGATCGTGTTCAGCACGCTGATGGTGATGGCCGCCACCGCGCTGGCGGTGGAGTGGATGGGCCGCCGCCAGGCCGCCGCCGCGGACGCCGAACCGCCGCGATCCGCCTCCTGAGCGCGCCGAGCCCGCCATGAACGCCCATATGAGCCCCAGCCTCGCCGCCCTGCTCTGGCTGGCGGTGACGCTGCTCACCTACGCCGGCGCCCGCATGCTGCATCGCCGCTACGGCCACTTCTGGCTGTCGCCCATCCTGCTGGTGCCGGTGTTGCTGCTCCTGCTCGCCTTCCCCAGCAACACCAGCTACGCCGAATACGCCCGCGACACCGCCTGGCTGATGGGTCTGCTGGGGCCGGCAACGGTGGCCTTTGCGATACCGATCTGGGAACACCGCGCACTGCTGGCACGCCATTGGCCGGCCCTGGGCGCCGGCATGGTGGCTGGCTCCGCGATGGCGTTGATCAGTTCCTGGCTGCTCGCGCGCTCGCTGGCGCTGGACGGCGAGGTGGCGCGCTCGCTGCTGCCGCGCTCCATCACCACGCCCTTCGCCATGGAGATGTCGCGCGACCTTGGCGGCGTGCCGGAACTGACGGCCGCCTTCGTCATCATCACCGGCATCTTCGGCATGTTCGGCGGCACACTGGTGCTGCGCCTGCTGCCGCTGAAGACGGAGCTGGCGCGTGGCGCGCTGTTCGGCGTCGGTGCCCACGGTGCCGGCACCGCCAAGGCCTACGAGCTGGGCAGCCGCGAGGGCTCGGTGGCCGGCCTGCTGATGGTGCTGACCGGGCTGTTCAACCTGCTGGTGTCGCCGCTGGTCGCCCACCTGCTGTGAGCGCCGGCGGCCGGCTACAGGACGGCCGCCTCTTCATGATGCCCCGGCGCCGGCTCACAGCCCGCGCGCCCAGGCGGGTCGCAGCGGCGCCTGCTCCGGCGCGGCGATGGCCGCCCGCACCTGGGCGAGCAGCCTGTCCTTGTCCGCGCCCAGCGTGCCCTTGAGCACCAGCCAGTTGGAGGCGTGATCCGAGCGGAACACGGTGCGGCGCAACGCCAGCTGCGACAGCAAGCGCTCCATCTCCACGAACAGGCCGGGCTGCGACAGCGGCTGCCAGTCCGGGAAGCCCGCCTTCAAGCGCGCATCGCCGCGCGGAAAACTCACCACCAGCGTCGCCAGGTACTCCGGCTGGGTGGCGTTGATGAGCCGCGCCGAGTTGTCCGCATGCTGCGTACTCAGCGCCTCGCCGCCCAGGCCGTTGAGCAGCATCACCGAGCGGGTGATGCCGGCCTCGCCCAGCTTGTCCAGCGCCTCGCGGGTGGAATCGTGGGTCTCGCCCTTGTTCACCCGCGCCAGCACCTCGTCGTCGCCGGATTCCGCGCCCAGGTAGGCGAACTGCAGCCCGGCCTCGCGCAGCGCCACCAGCTCGGCCACCGTCTTGCGCTTGAGGTTGCGCGCCAGACAGTAGCTGGAGATTCTGCGCACCGAAGGCATGTGGGTACGTATCGCCTCCAGGATGGCGAGCAGCCGGCGGGTGGGCAGCACCAGCGCGTCGCCATCGGCGAGGAATACACGCCGCACCTGCTCGCCGAAGACCTCGCCGCTGCGGCGGATGCTGTCCATCACCTCGTCTTCGTCGCGGGCGCGGAAGCGCTTCTGCGGCGCGGTGTACATCTCGCAGAAGGTGCATTTGTTCCAGGAACAGCCGTCGGTCACCGGCAGGATCAACGACTCCGCCTCGCTGGGCGGGCGATACACCGGTTCGACGTAGCGGATGGGGAAAGCAGCGTTCATCGGGGGCTGGCCGGAGCGGGAAAGAGCGCGATTCTACGGCCGCCGCCAGCCGCCGGTCCGCAACATGCGGGGCACCGTGTTCCACGTCGGCTCGCCCGCCGGACGCATCGGCTACCATTAGGGACCGCCCCCTCCCCGCCCACGCCCATGGTGCCCCCGCTACTCACGCTGCAGCCTCATCCGACCACCGCCGCCGGCCTGGTGCGGCAACTCACGGTTGCCGTCGATGCCACCGCCGGAGGTGGCCTGCGACTGGTCTACCGCCTGCAGGCGGACCTCGACGCCCTGCGCCTGCCGCTGGCCGCGCCGCCGAACGCCGCCGACGGCCTGTGGCAGCACACCTGCTTCGAAGCCTTCGTCGGCCGCGCCGGCGAAGCCGCCTATCTGGAATTCAACTTCTCGCCCTCCGGCGAATGGGCGGCCTACCGCTTCTGCGCCAGCCGCGAGCGCGATCCGCAAGCGCTGCCGCCCCATCCGCCGCGGCAGCAGGTGCGGCGCGAGAGCGGCACGCTGATCGCAGAGATCCTGCTGGATGCCGCCGCGCTGCCGCCGCGCGCGCCCGATGCCCAGCTGCAGATCGGCCTCAGCGCGGTCATCGAGAGCGCCGGCGGCAACCTGAGCTACTGGGCGCTGCACCATCCGCGCCCCAAGCCCGATTTCCACGACCGCCGCGCCTTCACCGCCACGCTGGACTGGCCGCCGCTGCCCACCCACCCCTGAACACGCACTCATGACCGCAACGCCCCGCTTCGGCCTCGACCGCCTGCTGCAGGACGCCGGGCTGCGCCGCCCGCTGGCCGGCCGCCGCCTCGCCCTGCTCGCCCACCCGGCCTCGCTCACCCGCGGCCTGGACCACGCCCTGGATGCGCTGGCCGCGCTGCCCGACCTCAAGCTCAGCGCCGCCTTCGGCCCGCAGCACGGCCTGCGCGGCGACAAGCAGGACAACATGGTGGAGTCCGCCGACTACCTCGACCCGCTACACCGCATCCCGGTGTTCAGCCTCTACGGCGAGGTGCGCCGCCCCAGCGCGGCGATGATGGACAGCTTCGATGTGCTGCTGGTGGATCTGCAGGACCTCGGCTGCCGCATCTACACCTTCATCACCACCCTGCGCTACGTGCTGGAAGCCGCCGCCACCCACCGCAAGGCGGTATGGGTGCTGGACCGCCCCAACCCCGCCGGCCGGCCGGTGGAAGGCACGCTGCTGCGGCCGGGCTGGGAGAGCTTCGTCGGCGCCGGCCCGCTGCCGATGCGCCACGGCCTCACCATGGGCGAGCTGGCGCGCTGGTTCGTCGCCACGCTGAAGCTGGACGTGGAGCTGGAAGTGATCGCCATGCAGGGCTGGCAGCCGGACGCCGCCCCCGGCTACGGCTGGCCGCTGGGCGAGCGCAGCTGGGTCAACCCCAGCCCGAACGCGCCCAACCTGTCGATGGCGCGCGCCTACGCCGGCACCGTGATGCTGGAAGGCACCACCCTGTCCGAAGGCCGCGGCACCACCCGGCCGCTGGAGCTGTTCGGCGCACCGGACATCGACGCCCGCCGCCTGATCGCCGACATGCGCGCCCTCGCGCCGCAGTGGCTGGCCGGCTGCGTGCTGCGCGAATGCTGGTTCGAACCCACCTTCCACAAGCACGCCGGCAAGCTGTGCAATGGCGTGCAGATCCATGTGGAAGACCCCGGCCACTACGACCACGCCGCCTTCCGCCCCTGGCGCCTGCAGGCCCTGGCCTTCAAGGCGCTGCGCCTGCAGCAGCCGGACTACCCGCTGTGGCGCGACTTCGCCTACGAATACGAGCACGACCGCCTCGCCATCGACCTCATCAACGGCAGCGAAGTGCTGCGCCAGTGGGTGGACGACCCGGCCGCGCCACCGGCCGCACTGGACGAGATCGCGCTGGCGGACGAAGCCGCCTGGGCAGCGGAGCGGGCGCCCTACCTGTTGTACTGAGCGCGGGGCCGGCGGGCTGAAACCCCGCCGCCACGCCCGCTGTCGCCTCCCCTGTCGGCCTGCTGTCGTCCCTTTGTCGTGGCGCCCCGCCGCGCCGCCGCTCACGCTGGAGACGCCTATCGACAGCGGAGCCTCTAACATGAACGACATGAAACTCGACACCCGGAAACTGCGGCAGCTGCGGGAAGCCCGCGCCTGGTCGCAGGAACGCCTGGCCGAAGCCGCCGGCCTCAGCAGCCGCACCGTGCAGCGGGTTGAAGCGGACGGCCGCGCCGCCGCCGAAACCGCGCTCGCCCTGGCCGCGGCGCTGGACGTGCCGGTGGCCACCCTGTCCGTCGCGGAGGCGAGCTCGCCCACTGCGGACGGAATCATCGCGACAGGCACGCCAGCGCCGGACGCTCCTGCACCTGCCGTCACCCGAACAGCCGACCCGAAACGGCGGCTGTCGCGGCATCTGCTCATCTACCTGCTGGTCAGCGCCGCGCTGCTCTACCGCGATCTGCACCTCGACGGCCAGTTGAACTGGGCCGCCTGGCCCATCGCCGGATGGGGGCTGGCGCTGCTGCTGCGGGCCTGGCGCCAGCGCGCGCAAGCACCGACCGGCGGCCGCACGCAAACGGGCTGAACCCCGGCGGCGGGCAGGCGCGGCCGGCGCAAGGTGCTGCAGTCCGCGCCTGCCCCGGAGGCCCGGCCGCATGGCCTTGGCCTCATCAAAAGCAAGCAAACCGCTACCCAGCGTGAGTTATTGCCGCGACGGCCAGCGGCGGCGAATGCAGACTTTGTCGCAAAACCGATACAGTTCGCGCCCGCCGCATGGACGACAACCGCTACGAATATCTGGTGCGTCGCTTCGAGCTGGACGCCCACCACAGCCCGGCCACCTTCCGCAGCAAGGTGCTGCTCGTCAGCAGCCTCGCCTATGTCGCGCTGGCGCTGGTGCTGCTGCTCGTCATCGCCCTCGGCTTCACCGCCTTCTACTGGCTGCGCGACAGCCGCAACGTGTGGGTGATGATCCACCTGGGCCTGTTCGCCCTCTTCCTCGTCGGCCTGCTCTACACCGTGCTGCGCGCCTTCCTCACCCGGCTCAGCCCGCCCGAAGGCCGCGAGATCACCCGCGCCGAAGCGCCCAAGCTGTTCGAGCTGATAGACCGCATCCAGCGCAAGCAGAAAGGCCCGCCGCTGCACCGGGTGGTGGTGGACCGCTCCTTCAACGCCGCCATCGCCCAGGTGCCGCGTTTCGGCCTGTTCGGCGGCCACCGCAACCACCTCATCCTCGGCCTGCCCTACCTCTACGCCATGGCGCCGCGCGAAATGGCGGCCACGCTGGCGCACGAGTACGGCCACCTGTCCGGCGCCCACGGCAAGCTGGGCGCCTGGGTATATCGCCAGCGCCTCACCTTCGGCGCGCTGATGGACAAGGTTTCCGGCAGCGAAGGCAACTGGCTGGACAGCCTGCTGCACACCGGCCTGCGCCGCTTCGCCCCCTATTTCAACGCCTACACCTTCGTGCTCTCGCGCCAGGACGAATACCAGGCGGACGCCGCCGCCGGCCGCACCGTGGGCCACGCCGCGGCGGCCACCGGCCTGTGCCGCGGCGAACTGCTGGCGGACTGGATAGACGAGGCCTTCTGGCCGCGCCTCTACGCCCAGGCGGCGCATCATCCCAAGCCGCTGTTCCCGCCCTACTCCTCGATGCGCACCGCCTTCTCCGCCAGCCACCTGGACTGGTGCAACCAGGAGCGGCTGAACGCGGCGCTGCTGCGCAAATCCAGCCTGGACGATACCCACCCCTGCCTGCGCGACCGCCTGGAGGCGCTGGAGATACCGCCCTCGCTGCCGGCCCCGGTGGAGAAATCCGCCGCTGAAGCCCTGCTGGGCAACTTCGCCCACGCCCTGGCGAAGGAGTTCGACCAGGCCTGGTGGGAAGAGGAAAAGAGCGCCTGGCTGACCCACCACCGCGAACAACGCGACAGCCGCCAGCGCATCGCCGAGCTGTCGCCACGGCCGCTGGAAAGCCTGAGCCCCTTCGAACTGCAGGAATACGGTGGCGCGCTGGTGAACTGCGACCGCGCCGCCGAAGCGCTGCCGGTGTTCAAGCATCTGCTGCAACGGCCGGACGGCCCTTTCCCGCGGGCACGCATGCACTACGGCCGCCTGCTGATGGAGGCGGGCGACATGCGCGGGGTGGATGAACTGGCGCAGGCCGCGCTTGAGGACCACAGCCTGGCCGAGCGCTGCCTGCAGTTCGGCTATGTGTTCCTGTGCCGCAAAGAGGGCGAGGAGGAAGCCGAGCGCTGGGCGGAGGCACTCACCGCCCGCCTCGGCTGATGCGGAGCTGGCCTCAGCCGGGTTGCTGGCCTTCGCCGGTTTCCTGCGCGGCGATGTCGGCGCGGATTTCATCCATGTTCAGGCTGCGCACACCGCTCACCACCTGCTCCAGCGCGCTCGCCGGCAGCGCGCCGGATTCGCGGAACACCATGATGTTGTCGCGGATGGCGGCCAGCGTGGGCACCGAGCGGATCTGGAAGGTGGCGGCCAGCGCCTGCTGGGCATCGGTGTCTATCTTGCCGAAGACGATGTCCGGATGGGCCTCGGAAGCAGCCTCGAAAATGGGGCCGAAGCTGCGGCAGGGGCCACACCAGGTGGCCCAGAAATCCAGGAAGACGATGGGGTTGTTTTCAACTACCTGATTGAAATTCTCTTCTGTGATTTCGATACTGGGCATGACGGAACTCCAATGGGGGTCGGTGTTTTCATCGTAATCCAGCCCATGTCGGGCGTCATCGTTTTCCTGGCCGGCCCATTGCCGGAGTAGAAGACGCCCAGGGCCGGCACGGAGCACTGCCGGAACGCCCCATCCACCCAAGCCCCACCCTTTTCATTGAACAGGCTCCCCTTCGCCCACCGTCCCATCACCCGAGGCATGACGCGCATCCGCAAGCACTTCGCCTGGCTGTCCCGGATCAGCCGCAACAGCAGTAGCAACGCGGTGGCGGCGCTCGCCGCGCTGGCGCTCGCCTGTACGGTCTATTGGGCGCTGCTGCTGGAGACCCACCGCACCTGGATCCAGGACACCGAGCAGCAGGTGGAGCTGCGCTCGCAGCAGATGGCCAGCGCGCTGGCGGTGCAGGTTTCCACCCTGGTTTCCGGGCTGGATTTCGTCAGTCGCAACCTCGCCGCCGAATACCTGCGCGGCGACACCGACGCCTTCCTGCACTCCACCCGGGTGGCCATAGAAACCTTCCCCGAAGGCAGCATCGTGCAGATTGCGGTAGCGGACGCCCGCGGCGACATCGTCTACTCCAGCCGCGGCCTGCCGCGCGGCATGCCGCGGCCGACGGCCTCCGACCGCGAGCTGTTCCAGCTCCTGAGCAAGCAGCCGGACGACGGCCAGCTGCACATCAGCCGGCCGGTAGTGAGCCGCGTCACCGGCAAATGGGCCATCCAGTTCGGCCGCGCGCTGCACAACAAGCAGGGTTTCGCCGGCGTGCTGGTGCTGTCGGTATCGCCGGATTACCTAGCCGACGCCTTCCGCCGCGCGGTGAACGGGACGGACGACATCGCCACCGTGCTGCGCGACGACGGCGCCTACCTCGCCCGCACCCAGTTGCAGAACGAAGCCCTGGGCACTTCGCTGCCACCGGAGCTGAGCAACCGCCTGCTGCGGGCCAGCGACAGGGGCACCATCCGCCTGCAGCCCCGCAAGGACGGCCAGGACCGCCACTACGCCTGGCACCGCACCACCGACTACCCGCTGGTGGTCGCCGTCGGCCTCGCCCATGCGCCGGCGCTGGCCAAGGTGAACGCCACCGTGGCCGACAGCCTGCTGCGCAACGCCACCGGCACCGGCGCGCTGGTGCTGGCGGCGCTCGCCATCACCCTGCTTTACCTGCGCGGCAGCAGCCAGAACGCGCTGCTGGCGGAAAGCGAGGAACGCCTGCAGTTCGCCCTGGACGGCGGCGACCTCGGGCTGTGGGACTGGCGCCTGGACATCGACCGCCTCTCCTACAACGTGCGCTGGGAGGCGATGCTGGGTTACACGCCGGGCGAACTGGGCAACACCAATGAGGACGTGATGGCGCTGATCCATCCGGAGGACCAGGCCAAGGTGAAGCAGCGGCTGAACGCCCACCTGTACGGCGAGCGCGCCTACTTCGAATCCGAACACCGCATGCGCACGCGCGACGGCCACTACCGCTGGATACTCGCCCGCGGCCGCATCAACGAGCGCGACGCCGAGAAACGTCCGCTGCGCATGGTCGGCACCCACATGGACATCACCGCGCGCAAGCACGCCGAAGCGGCACGCCAGGCGCTGGAGGCACAGCTGCACAAGCTGGTCGCCCAGGTGCCGGGCATGGTCTACCAGTACCGCCTGCACCCGGACGGCCGCAGCACTTTCCCCTACATCAGCCCGGCGCTGCAGGACATCTACCAGATGCAGCCGGCCGATGTGGCGGAAGACGCCTCGCGGGTGCTGGACCGGGTGCATCCGGGCGACCTCGAGCACCTGCTGGCCTCGGTGCAGCGCTCGGCCGACCAGCTCAGCACCTGGGTGGAGGAATACCGCGTCGTCCGCGAGGAGGGCGACATCCGCTGGCTGCGCGGCCACGCCAAGCCGGAGCGGGAAGAGGATGGCAGCGTGCTGTGGCACGGCTACATCCACGACATCACCGACGAGCGCGCCCGCGCCCAGGCCTTGCGCGACAGCGAGGAGCGGCTGCGCCTCACCGTCGCCGCGGTGCGCGACGGCCTGTGGGAATGGGACCTGGCCAGCGGCGCCATCCGCTGGGACAGCCGCTGCTTCGAAATGCTGGGCTACCGCGACCAGGCCTTCCTGGTGACCAACGAGATGTGGCGGGAACTGCTCCATCCGGACGATTTCCAGCGAGCGGCGGCGCAGGTGGGCGAACATGTCGCCCGCAGCGAGGGCTTCAGCGTCGAGCTGCGGCTGCGCACTTCCGCCGGCAGCTGGCTATGGGTGGAAAGCCGCGGCCGCGTGGTGGCCTGGAAAGAAGGCCATCCGCAGAAGGTGATGGGTACCAACAGCGACATCAGCGTCCGGGTGGCGGAAGCCAACCTGCGCCGCGCCCTGCTGGACAACAGCGCCGCCGCCATCTTCCTGGTGTCGCCGCAGCGCATCATCCTGCAGGCCAACGCCCGCGCCATTGAGATCTTCTCGCCCAGCCGCGAGGACATGGCCGGCAGCCGCTTCACCGCCGCCCACGGCGGCGAGAGCCCCTACGCCCACTTCGACGCCGAGTACGCCAAGCTGCGCGGGCAGGGCAGCATCCGGCTCGAATACCCGCTGCATGACAGGGACGGCCAGCAGCGCTGGTTCGACATCTCCGGCACCCTGCTGGACCCCTCGCAGCCCGAGGGCGACGTCATCTGGACGTTGATCGACATCACCGACCGCCGCCGCATCGAGGCCGAACTGGCCGGCGCCCGCGCGCGCCAGCGGGCGGTGATCGAACACTTCCCCGGCGGCGTGCTGGCCGAGGACGAACACCGCAAGGTGCAGCTGGCCAACCGCGCCCTGTGCGAGCTGCTCGCCCTGCCGGCGCCGGACCACATCGGCGGCGAAGCGCTGGCCGAGTTCGCCACCCGGCTGCCGGCGGCGGTGGCGGCGGTGCTCGGCCCGGATATCGGCCCGATACACCGCGAAGCCACGCTGGACGACGGCCGCACGCTGGAGATAGAGCGCATTCCCATCCTGCAGCAGGGCCAGCCCTTCGGCCTGCTGTGGCTGATGCGCGACATCAGCGAACGCAAGCGGCGCGAGACCGACCTGCAGACGCTGGCCTCCACCGACGCCCTCACCGGCCTGCCCAACCGCCGCGCCTTCCTCAGCCACCTGGAGCAGACGCTGGCCCGCGGCAGCGCCGACAACGGCAAGGCCGGCTGCCTGCTGATGCTGGACGTGGACCACTTCAAGCGGGTGAACGACAGCCACGGCCATGCGGTGGGCGACCAGGTGCTGATCCACCTCGCCGACACCGTGCGCACCGTGCTGCGCCGGGAAGACCTGCCCGGCCGGCTGGGCGGCGAGGAGTTCGCCGTGCTGCTGCCCGGCACCAGCGCCGAGGGCGGCTACCGCCTGGCCGAACGCCTGCGGCAGGCGCTGGCCGCGCGGCCGGCCTCCACCACCGTCGGTCCGCAGTGGATCACCATCAGCATCGGCCTGTGTCCGCTCGACGGCGCCGGCCTCAACACCTTGCTGGAGCGGGCCGACCAGGCGCTGTACGAAGCCAAGCGCAATGGCCGCGACCGGGTAGTCGCCTGGCAGGGGCAAGTCGCGCCGGAAGAGCGGCCGTCATAGAATCGGCGGCATTCCCTCTTCCGCCCCAGGAGTGCCCGATGTTCATCGCCATGAATCGCTTCAAGATCGCCCGCGGCCACGAAGAAACCTTCATCGCCCACTGGCGCCAGCGCGAAAGCTACCTCGACGAAGTGCCGGGCTTCGTCCGCTTCAACCTGATGCGCGGCCCGGAAACCGAGGAATACACCCTGTTCGCCTCCCACACCGAATGGGCCTCGGAAGCCGCCTTCTCCGACTGGACCCGCTCGGAAGCCTTCATGAAGGCCCACGCCAACGCCGGCAAGAGCCCGCGCGAAATCTACGTCGGCCCGCCGCAGCTGGAGCTGTTCGAAGCGGTGCTGTGATGTGATGGCCGCGACTTGCGGTGGCGAAGGCGCTTGCCGCGCGCCAAGCCCCGCAAGCTGGCGGAGACATGAAAAAGCCGGCGACGCGATATGCGTCCGCCGGCTTTCTTATGCCCAGGCCGCAACGCGCGGCCGCCTTCAGCTCACTCCGCGCGGCGATCCAGCAAGCCCGCCATGGACGACAGGTTGAGGTCGCCCACCAGCACGCCGCTCAGCGTGCCCGCTTCATCGGTGATGGGCACCGCGATGGTCAGGCAGAAATCCTCCGACGCGGTGGACAGGTAGATGGACGAGACGAAGGGCCGGCCGGTGTCGCACACCGCCTTGTAGTAGGGCTGCTGCGCGCGGCTGGCACCGGCGCCGCCGGCGCGGATGCGGCCGTACATGTTCGGGTTGATCCAGTTCGGATAGCGCTGCACGCCGTGGGCATCCAGCTCGAACAGCATCTCGAAGAAGGGATAGGCCTTGAAGGCGGCGTCCATCGCATGCGGATCGCGGCTGCGCGGCATGCCCAGCAGGTGCTGCAGCGTCGCCAGCGCGTTCTCCTCCCAGTCGTCCAGGCCCTGGATGGAGGCGTGGCTGTGCACCGTCGGCGGGCTGCCTTCCACCACCACCACGCTGCCCCATTCGGCCTTGCCCAGCTTCTTCAGGTAGGCGGCTCGCTCGGCGGCGGCGACGCTGTCGCGCAGCGTGCCGGTGGCGCCATTCACGCAGGCCACCGAGATGCTGGCGATGGGGTGGTGGGCGTCGTCCTCGGTGGCGAAGTAGCCGCGGTCCAGGTCGGCGGCATCGTACAGATGGGAGGCCAGCGCATGGAACTGGGCGGTGACGCGCTGCAGCTGGTCGAGCAGGTTGGGCTCCTCACCCTCCAGGATGAGGATGAAGTCGTCGCCGCCGATGTGGCCGAGCAGGCGGTCCGGCCGGCCGATGAAGACGTGGCGCAGGATCTCCGCCAGCGTGCGGATCATGGCGTCGCCGCGGATGAAGCCGTAGCGGTCGTTGAAGGCCTTGAAGTGGTCGAGGTCGATATAGACCAGGCCCAGCGCGCCGCGCCGCTCGCCCAGGCGGGCTTCGATGGCCTGCCGCAGCGCCGGCCCGGTGGGCAGTTGCGACAGCGGATGCAGGTTGGCGCCGTATTCCTGGCGGGTGAGGATGTGGGCGACCAGCGTCATCGGCTCGATGACGCCGAGGTAGTGGCCGTCCGGGCCGATGACCGTCCACGGCTCGCTGTCGCCGCGATCCACGTAGAGCGAACGCGCCAGCCCGGCTAGCGTGGTGTTGTGCGGCAGGGTGCGGCGCAGCGGCTGGCAGGCGGAAGCAAGGCTGCGGGTGTTGCGCGTCATCACCCGGCCGCGCGGCACGATGCCCACCGGGTTCTCGTCATCCACCACCACCGCCCAGGGCAGGTGGGGAATCTGGCGGAACTGCTCGCGCACCGCCTCTATCGGTGTGTTCAGTTCGAAGGTGATGCCGGGGTCGACCACATCGGTGAGGCGGAAGCGATCCTGCGGCTGAGTGCGCCAGGCGTCGTCGGTTTCCGGCAGCGACAGCCGGCCCAGGCGCGGCGTCGGCTCCGGCATGGCGAACAGGAAGCCCTGCGCGTAGCGGATACCCAGGCCCTGGCAGAAGGCGAGGTCTTCCGGCCGCTCCAAGCCCTCGGCGATCACGGTGACGCCCAGGCGCTCGGCCATGGAGACGATGGCCTCCAGCAGCACCGAGCGCACCCGGCTGCCCTGCGCCTCGTGCACCAGGCTGCGGTCTATCTTGATGAACTCCGCCCGCACCATCGCCAGCGTGGCGAGGCCATTGAAGCCGGCGCCCATGTCGTCCAGCGCGATGCGCAGGCCCTGGGCGCGCAGCGCGTCGCAACGCTCGGCCAGCTGCACCGCGTCTATGCGCTCGCTCTCCACCACTTCGATCACCAGGTCGCGGCGGTCCACGCCCAGCTCGCGCATCCAGTTCAGCAGCTGCGGCAGCCAGTCCTCGTACAGCAGGGTGGAGGGCATCACGTTGAGGAAGAGCGGCGTGCCGGCGGGAATGCGCTCGGCCTTCAGCGACAGCGCCTTGTACTGGGCGGCGAGGTCGAGGTCGTCCTGCCGCCCCAGCCTGACCGCCAGGCTGAAAGCGTCGCTGCCGCTGAGGATGTCGCCATCCGGCGGCGACAGCCGGCACAGCGCCTCATGGGCGTAGATCTGGCCCTGGCCGCCAATCTCGATGATGGGCTGGAAGTGGATTTCGACGCGGCGGTCCAGCTTCTCCAGCGCCCAGGGAAAGCGCTGGCGGGTGAGCAGGGTGCCGAAGGGCATCGCGGCATCCAGCAGGTCGACCGAGCTGCTCGCCCGGCCATCGCCCAGCGGCACCGCCAGCGTCTCGGCCAGCGTCTTGCTGTCGGTTACCCGCTCCAGCTCGGCCAGCAGCGCCGCCAGCCCCTGGTGCTCCACGCCATCAAAGCGCCACAGCTTGTTGCCGAGACGAACCGCCCCCAGGCGCTCCCAGGCCGTAGGGGGGTAATGGCCTTCGTACTTGAGCAGAAGTTCCATGGCATCAGGTCGCCGCGTCATATCGTTGGAGTTTGTCCAGGCGAAGCAAGGAACACGCCCAGGGAAAACCCACTGAAAGCAGCAGATCCGGACGCAAACGCCGACGCGGCCTGGCCGGCGATGTGCATGAGCCGAACAGCCGCGCACCAATTAAGTGCACACTGAAAAGGCGTAGTCCGAAAGCCATAAATCGCCCTCGCCGCCTGGGGTGCACAACACGCGCGATCATGCGGAAGAAGGGGCAGGCCGTCGCGGAACTGGAACACGGAGTGCGCCATCCTCCGGCGGGATGTTGCCCCCTTACTGGCCGCGGCGAGCGCTGATAGCCGCCCGCCGACAGCCTCGCCACGGCGGCGTCAGGCCAGCTTCACCTCGATGAACCACTTCGGCTGCATCTCGCTGAAATCGCGCCGGATGTTGGCGGGCAGATAAGCGGCGGAGTCCAGCACCAGCGGCTCGCCCTCCAGCCGCTTGAACACCACCCAGTGCCAGAAGTCCCGGCCCTCTTCGCGGTGATGCTTGATCGACAGCAGGGCCAGATCCGGCAGGCTCTCCCAGGACACGAACGGCGTCTCGCCCGCCGTCACGTCCGCGCCGGCCGCCGCGAGCAGGCGCCTCACGTAGCCGGTGTCCGACCACAGCGCGCGGTCCTCCGCATGGATGCCCATTGCGTTCGCCATCGCCTTCGCCTCGGCGTATGTCTTGCCCAGGATGTTCGCCACCGAGGCGATACCGCAGCCAGACGCCTCTTCCTGCACCACCGGCTTCAACACGCCCTTCTCCTTCAGATTCGCCAAGGGCACCCAGCCCGATCCGCCTTCGGCCGCCCGCTCGCACCACATCCAGCCGTTGAGCGATCGCGTTCCCGCCAGCGCTTCGCCCACCTGCACATCCAGTTCCCGGGCGGTGTAATCCTCCAGCGCCTGGCCGGCATCCCCAGCCAGGCGTTCGATGATCTGCGCCGGCACCCAACCAGCCTGCTGGCCCGGCGTACGGCAAAGAAACCAGTCATCCCACCCTTCGGGCCCCTGGTAGCGCTCGCAGACGAGAAGCGGCGCGCCTTTGCTTAAGGTGATGGGCTCGGGGAATTCGCTCTGGTGGGAACGGACGACGAGATAGGTCTTGCTGCGCATGCCGCTCATTGTTCAAGCCGCGGCAGGCACGAGCTGCTTGAACATCACATAGGCATCCACGAAGCCCAGGGACGGATGCTCGAAGGCCCCCGGCAAGGTGCCGACGATGACGAAACCCAGCCGTGTCCACAGCCGTACCGCCCCTTCGTTGGTCGCCACCACCAGATTGAACTGCATGGCGCGGAAGCCCTGCGCCAGCGCCACCTGCTGCGAGTGCCCGCACATCAGCGAGGCCACGCCCAGCCCTCGCGCAGCCGCGCTCACCACGTAGCCGCAGTTGCACACATGCCCGCCCTGGCCCGGCTGGTTGGGCTTGAGGTAATAGGAGCCCAGCACCTGGCCGGCGTCATCGGTTGCCACGAAAGTCATCGCCGGCACGTTGATCCAGGCATTGCGGGCGTCATCCTCCGAGATGTCCCGGGCGAAGCTGTAGGTTTCGCCGGCGCGGAAGACAGGCTCCAGCACGGCCCAGATTTCCGTCCAGTCATTGCTCTGCGCTTCTCTGATGTGGATGCTCATGACGTTTTCTTGTCCTTGTCGAGGTCGGGTGGCGCAATCCCTGGTGCCGCACTTGCGGCGATGGGGGCAACGGAAAACGGATTCCAGGTCAGCTTGCCCACGGCCCCAGCCCGGCGGGCGGCGCTCAAGGCCGCAATCCCAGCCCCAGCGAGAACGTGCGCAGCGACTGCAACGCCCCCGCGCCCACCGGCGACAACAGCCAGCCCAGCGCACCGCAATTCAACCCGACCGTCAGCCAGAAAACCACTTGGAAGGCAGCCTTCGCCGTCTTGTGCCGGAACGCCCGCTGCGCCGCCAGCGCCCCCGGCCAGCCGCCCAGCAGCGCGAAGAGGTGCAAGGAGCGCTCCCGCGTCCGCCATGCATTGCGCTGAGCCGCGGACTTGTCCACCCCGTAGGCAAAGAAGGCCAGCACGCTCATGCCGAGATAAACCGCCAGCACCAGCAGCGGAAGCCGCCCCAGGACCACCAGCACGCCGACCGCAAGCAGGAATGCCAGCGCGAACACCAAAGGCGCACGGCTGCGCCCATTCGCCACCGGCCGCGGCGCGCGCTCCCCGACATACGCAACCACTTTCGCCTGCGCGCGTCCCTTGCCATCCTGCGCAAGCTCGTAGGTCACCAGCTCATCGCCCGACGGCCTGCGCTGCCGCGCCGAAAACGCGCTGATGTGCAGAAAGACCCGATCCCCGCCGCCATTCGGCGTAATGAAACCGAAGCCCTTGTCGTCATTCCAGTTGGTGATCCGGCCCTGATAGCGCATGGATGCCTCCTCTCAAACCGCCGTCTCGGCAGCACACAGCGCAGACGCATCCAGCGCGATCTTCATCGGCTGATAGATCAGCCCCGCATGCTCGGCCACCTCGCCCGCGAGGACAAAGCCATATCGCAGATAAGCCGGCACCGCGTTCAAGGACGAACCCACCGTCACCTCCCCCACCCGCGCATGCCGCAAGGCCTCCGCCAGCAACTGCCGCCCGACACCACCTCGCTGGACCTCGGGCGCGACAAACAGCATCGCCACATGCCGCCCTTCCTTCAGCTCCACGAAGCCCTGCACCACGCCCGCCTCCTCGAAGACGAACATCAGATTATCGCCCGCCAGACGCACGCTGAAGCTGGCTGATGAAGCGATCGCCCTGAAAGCCTCAACGCCTTGCTCAGGCAGCGAAGCGGCCACCGCTTTCATGAAGGACTGGATGCAGAGATCACTGACGGCCGGCAGATCACGCGGCTCGATTTTTCTTATGGGCATTGCTGGTGGAAAAAGAATGACAGCCCAGGATTATCGCTTGCACATCAGGCACGGCAAGCAGACTGCCCCTCCTTGCCACCACCGCCTTCAGTCGCAAACTCCATCGCCTCTACAAGCAGCGCCACTGCCGGAGGCACCTGCGGCCTCCTCTCCTCCCGACCCGCCTGCACTGCGACGCGGCTTACCCTGGCAAAGCTCCAATGCCTTCGCCGCCCACAAAGCAGCTCGCTCTTCCACGGAATGAACAAGCCCTGCGGACAAAACCCCACCACAGGATTCGCACTTGGATTAACGGCGACTGAACACGCAAGGACCGCACACAGGCAGCTTGCGCCATGGGCTTACTCACTCTGGCTCCATGAACAGGAATGCCAGCGAGCCGCACTTGCTACACGAGCTCAATGCCCCGGCTTGCACACCATTCACGCAGGCGTGACTCTTTAGCCTCAGCCTCGAAATCAAACCATGCCTGTAATTGGCCTTTACGCTCGACGAGGCTCTTGAATTTGCTGTAAGCCCCTCGCCTGTTAAAGAAATCCAGGACGGCTGATACGTCGCCGGGCATGTGCGTCTCCGCGAACTCAATGGCTAAACTGCGCCCCAAACGAAGCTCCGCTTGCGTTGGCAACTCGATGTAAAGCCCAGTCTTCAAATCCTCAGGCGCCACTTCACTCAGCCCCAGGTCGCCGGAAACGATATGAACTGTCCCCTTCTCCAAATTGATGAAAGCCTGCGCCTCCATCAGCGCACCAGAGGAGTGGAATTCATAGCCATCAAGGACTTCGCTGAATTTTGCTGTAACCATTGCAAACCCGTCTTTATCTCGATCCGTATGAACGGATAGCACATCCGCAAGCGATGTCGAAGCCGAAGGTTTCTTCGACCCTTCGCCAGCCTCTCAGTCTTGAGGTGCAACATTCGGCACAACGCAACCGCCTGCAGCGCCCTCGATCCATTCTGCCTTCCTCGCCTTGCTGTCCCCGCCAGCCTCGCCATCCGGCTTCATCAAGGCCTAAGCGATTCTGGGTAGCGCACAGGCGTTCCTTCTTGATAGCTGAAGCGAAAAGCCAGCCTGATCGTAAAACGCCCGGGATCTGCTTCAGCCGTCAGTTCCGATTGAGGTAGAGCCGCGGCATCAGCGCAAACACACCCCAGCCCAAATACTCCCGCGTGTAGGCCGCATGGCGTTCAGGCTCCGAGGAAAGCCTGGACCGAACCTCCTCCGCCAACTCATCGTCCGGATTCGCTTCAAGCCATCGGCGCATGGTGAGCCATTTCGCCGCTTCATACCTGTCCCACCCGTCCTGATTGGCCAGAACCATCTCGACGACATCGTAGCCAAGACTGCCGAAGGAGGCGATAAGCGCGGGCAGAGTGAGAAAGTCGGAGATTGAATTGGCAAGACAACCCTTGGCGATCTCTTCTGTCGGCGGCAATTGCCGCCAATAAGGCTCGCCGATCAGGATGATGCCGCCAGTGCTGAGGCTACGCGCCAGAAGCTCGATGGTGCCGGCAACGCCACCACCAATCCAGGTAGCACCAACACAAGCCACCACATCGGCCTTTTCGTCAGAGACGTAGCCCGCCGCATCGGCATGAATGAACCGAACCCGATGAGCCACACCGAGCTCTTCGGCCCGCTGTTTCGCCTGACCGGTGAACAACGGACTCATGTCCACACCGGTACCAACAATGCCGTGGTCGCGCGCCCAGGTGCAAAGCATCTCGCCCGAACCACTCCCAAGATCCAGCACCCGCGCCCCCGGCTTCAAACGCAAGGCATCGCCGAGCGTCACGAATTTATCGGGCGTAAACGGGTTGTGGATGCGGTGCTCGCTTTCCGTGATGTTGAATATTCGCGGGATGTCCAAAAGAGAATTCCTATTGATTTGAATAGATCAGGGGCTTTCTAGAGAATTCAACAACGAATCCGGCGATGCCTAACAGGTCGATGCAAAAGTAATTTCCAGATGGGCGGTGAAAAATCTGACCTCTCAAAAGCGTCTACGAGACGCTTTTGTCACCGAGGGAAGGGTTGGGCTACCCCCGAAAATCGTCATATTTACGATTTCAACGAGTTTTGCATCACCCTGCTAGAGCGCAGAGCCATGCTCGACCCAAATGGTGGAGTCGGAGTGATGCTCAGCAATTGCATCCAGGGCGCCTTCTATTACGTCAGGCGACGCTCCGGCAAGCGCATAGGTGAAACGCGATATGTTCAGGCCGCGCAGTTTTTCGTATTCGGACTCGGTAACCGCATCCGCGCCACACCATATTGCGAAGGGAGAAGCCTTCGCGAGAGTGATTGCCTGGAGCAGACCTGCGGGAGTGATGGCGAGGAAAACCATAGCGCTCTAACGTGTGAATTCAGCGGACGGGCAAAAGCGCAGCTTTCGACCGGTCCGCTGGAATGACGTGTTATGCCTCATGTGCCTCGGCCCTCAAATCTATCCACCAGTTCATACAACAGCCGAAGCTCTTCTTCCTGACTTGGCTCACCCTCCAGCAGATCGACCTGATGACGAACCAGATAGAACTCGTTCTCGCTGCGGATATAGCCGCGCGCTCTAATCTTGGCAAGGCGTTCAGCCTCCTTGTCAAGGAAATCCGGGTAGTGAACTGAGGTCGCCGCCGCGAAGGCTTGGACAGCGCATTTGCGTGCTTCTGTGGGCATTGACTGCAGCAGCATCGGCGTCTCGCGAAAACCTTGCTCCACACCGGAAGCAAACGCTGAGCGGGGGGCGCTAGTGGGTTGCACATACTGATGTCGGATGCAAGCCCAGCTCTCAACGAGGCGCTTAGCCGTTGGATCATCAAGCTGCGCGATAGCTTCGTAAAATTGGTCGAACACGGCGACCAGTTTGGTGAGCTTATCGGTGCGGTCCAATGTGCGCTCCTGAGGCATAACGCCTGAATGAATTGTTAGGGCGCAGACGACGATGCCACAGCACAGCGAAGCACACACCGACGCCGGCGAAAACAACATGCAGCGCCCACGCCCGTGAACCGTACCACTCCCAGCTGATGGGGTAGTTGGAAAGCACAAGAAGCCCGAGCCAGACCCCAACTGGGCCTGACACGGCCCCAACAAAAGTGCGGACGACCAGTAAACGGTTGCAACGCAAGGCGAGCTGGAAAGGCCCCGCAACAGCAAGCAAGAACATGGCGGTAAGGCTAATACTGACCGCCGTGGCGCCCAACGTATCTAGCGAGAGGCTAAACGGCCATGTGCCAGGAGAGACGAGCAGCGACCAAGCTGCGAAAGCGCATGATCCGAGTAGTGCCGATTGGACGATGAATGACCGAACAAGCTTCATATGCGCCCTAACGCTCGCGGTAAGCGGCGCTGGAGTGAGAAGCACGGAAGGAACCCACAAGCAGAGCTTGTGGGCGTCCGCTTGACCAACCAGTTAGGCTGATGGCAGATGCTTCGATTATTTCAAGCATTGCTATTGGGAGGATTCCAGTTTTGCTTGTAAGGATCAAAGCCGTCAGCTGCAAGCCGACATTGAAGGCCAATGATCACTTGATACGCTTCTGCGCGGCTTTTGCGAAGACGCTGAAACTCTTCTTCGGTTAGCTCGTCTTCTCTCCATGCCATTTGATGTGCTCCTGCGTCATAACGTAAGAAGTACCGTCCCTCACGAAGCACGACTTCAAGGGCCCCGGACTGAAGGTCGCCGTAGATAACCGTTGCCATATGAAGGCCTAACGTAAAGCTAAGGGGTGGGCGCGATAGCGCCCGTCCCGCTTGAGCGCAATGTTAGGTCTCGCCATCGCTAGCCGCAGACTTCGCTTTCCGCTTTTTTGCTGTAGCAGTTGCCTGAGGAACTCCCATCCACTTGAGAATGACATGTGATAAACCTTGTTTGAGACCTATTGAAATGCCGTCGGCTGCCCCTAAGACAATTCGTGTACCGCCTACAACTAGGAAGTAGAGCGTGATGTGTCCAAGATCATGCGGGAACGCAGCCATGAAAGCAGCACCGCCGCCCGCAGCAGTGACAAGCTGTAGAAGGCTTGACCCTGTAAGTGGTGAATTCATGATTGGCAGAGGATATGAAGCGTAGATCGCTTCCGCATAGTCCTCTATCTGTTTTGGATCCCAGGGAGGCATATCTTCGCGTACATGGGCGTCAAGGATGACTTGATGCAGCGCTGCGAGACATGCGCGGCTGTCATGATCGATGCTTGAGCCACCGATCAGTTTGAATTCTTCGACTTGATGTGAATGCAATAGCTCGGCTAGAGCTTCAATGGACTTTATTGCGTCTGCCGATTTGTAGCTTGGCAACGTGAGGATTTCTACGTCTGGGAGGTCTTCATTTCCGATGACGCGAGTTACGAATACCTGCGGCCAAGGTTGGTTCGATTCGACTTGCATGATGAAATCCCCTATTGAAGCGGCCTAACGTGTTGTAGACGTCAACGTCTGACGTGTATTCCAGAGGCCTGTCGCATATACCGGTGGCCGCTTTCGGATTTTTCTATTTGAAATCATTGGACTCACCGCTGATTCTGTATGCATTATCAGTAGCCATAGGCGGTCAAACACGTCATGCCCACGGAGAACACGCCGGCGCAACCGCCGCGGCTGCTGGACCAGGTTCGCGCGGCCGTTCGCTACAAGCACTACAGCATAAGAACGGAACAGGCCTATGTCTATTGGGTTCGCTTCTTCATCCGTCAGCAGGGCTTGCGCCATCCGCATGACATGGGGGCGGTGGAGGTCGAGGCCTTCCTGAACTGGCTGGCCAGCGAGCGCTCGGTTGCGCCGTCCACGCACAATCAGGCCTTGTCTGCCCTGCTCTTTCTCTACAGGGAGGTTCTCCGCATCGACTTGCCATGGATGCAGGAGATTGGCCGACCGAAAAAGCGCGAACGGGTGCCGGTGGTGTTGTCACGCGCCGAGGTCGCGCGTCTGCTCGAGGCGATGGAGGGCATCGAAGGCGATGTGGCGCGCTTGCTCTACGGCACCGGGATGCGCTTGATGGAGGGGCTTCGATTACGGATCAAGGATGTCGACTTCGACCGTAACGAGATCACGGTGCGTGAAGGCAAGGGCGGTAAGGACCGCCGCGTGATGCTGCCGACGGCGTTGCGCGCAGTACTGCGTCGCCACCTGCAAGCGGCGCGCAAGGTGTGGGAAGCCGACCGGGAAGCGGCGGTGCCTGGCGTCTGGATGCCGGACTCACTCGCCCGCAAGTATCCGCGCGCGGCGCTGTCGTGGCCGTGGTTCTGGCTATGGCCGGCCGATCGCCTGGCGGTCGACCCGGTATCGGGCATCCGGCGGCGGCACCACCTTTATGAGCGGCGCCTGCAGCGCGCCATCAAGCGCGCGGTCGAAACCACCGGGCTGCACAAGCCTGTCAGCGTCCACACGCTGCGCCACTCGTTCGCCACCCACCTGCTCGAAGGTGGCTACGACATCCGCACCGTGCAGGAACTGCTCGGCCACGCCGATGTGTCGACCACGATGATCTACACCCATGTGCTGAACAAGGGTGGTCGCGGCGTAACAAGCCCGCTGGACCAACTCTGATTCGCAGGCCTGCGCGGCGACGAGCGTGCGTTGCCTGCATTGGCTGTGGGTATTACTTTGGTATCACCTGATATGGAGTACGCCCATGACGACAACCTCGTTGAAGCTCCCTGAGGACGTGAAACAGCTCGCGATGGCGGCGGCCAAGCAGCAAGGTGTCAGCCCCCATGCGTTCATGGTCGAGGCCATCCGCGCAGCGGCAGTCTCTGCGGTAAAGCGGGCGACCTTCGTTGCTGATGCACTTGCGTCGCAGGTAGCAACACTCGAATCCGGGGAGGGCTACTCCGCGACCGAGGTCCACGCCTACATTCCGGCACGCGCAAGTGGGGAGGTCGTTTCCAAGCCGAAGGCCAAGCCTTGGCGCGATTGATTTACACCCGGCGGGCACTCGAGTATCTCGAGCGACTTACCGAATTTCTGCTCAAAACCGAGCCGGCCCTTGCGCCGGTGACAATCGATTTGATTGCCGAAGCCTTGCAGACGCTCGAAAACCACCCGCTGATCGGGGCGCCCCGCGGAGCAGGACATGCGCGAACGGGTCGTTTCGCGCGGACGCACGGGATACCTGGCGCTGTACGACTACGACGAAGTCCGCGACGTGGCTGTGGTCCTCGCGATTCGTCATCAGCGGGAAGCCGGCTACACCTCGAGGCTGACACGGCATACGGCTGCCCTTCAACGGGCAGCCTCGATCGAAACACCCAGCGCGGTTTACAACAGCGGCGCCAACCAGCGCGCCGCCGCTTCTTCCGCCAGCCCGGTGCGCCCTGCCCAGTCCGCAAGCTGATCCTTGCCGATCTTGCTGATGGCGAAGTAGTGGCTTTCCGGGTGGGCAAAGTAGAAGCCGCTGACCGCCGCGGCCGGCGTCATGGCCATGGATTCGGTGAGGCCCATGCCGGTATTGGTGGATACGTCCAGCAGCTGGAACAGCCCCGCCTTTACCGTGTGGTCGGGGCAGGCGGGGTAGCCGGGGGCCGGGCGGATGCCTTTGTACTGTTCCTTGACGAGCGCGGCGTTGTCCAGCTGCTCGTCGGCGGCGTAGCCCCAGTATTCCTTGCGTACGCGCTCGTGCAGCCATTCGGCGGTGGCTTCGGCGAGGCGGTCGGCGAGGCTCTTGAGCATGATGGCGTGGTAATCGTCGTGCGCCGCCTCGAATTCGGCCAGCTTGTGTTCGATGCCCAGGCCGGCTGTGACGGCGAAGGCGCCGCACCAGTCGCGCACGCCGCTGGCCTTGGGGGCGATGAAATCGGCCAGGCACCAGTGCGGCTTACCGGGCGGGCGTTCGTGCTGCTGGCGCAGGCCGTGCCAGATCATCATGGCGGTGTCGCGCGACTCGTCGGCGTAGAACTCGATGTCGTCGCCCACGCTGTTGGCGGGAAACAGGCCGAACACCGCGCGCGCCTGCACCCACTGGCCGGCGATCAAGTCTTCCAGCATGGCCTGGCCGTCGGCGAACACGCCGCGCGCGGTTTCGCCGACGATCTCGTCGTCGAGGATTCTGGGGAAGCTGCCGGCGAGGTCCCAGGTCTGGAAGAAAGGGGCCCAGTCGATGTAGTCGCGCAGGTCTTCCAGATCCACGTCCAGCGCGATCACGCCCAGGGTGTTGGGTTCGGCCGGCACGTAGCCTTCCACCGACAGCGGGTCGTAGGCGTTGGCGCGGGCGGCTTCCAGGCTGACCAGTTGCACGCCCTTCTTGTTGGCGTGCTGGGCGCGGATCTTGTCGTAGTCGGCGGCGAGCTGGAGGCGGAATTCCTCCGCGCCGGATTCGGACAGCAGCGCGGTGACCACGCCGACCGCGCGCGAGGCGTCCGGCACGTAGACCACCGGTTGCTGGTAGTGGGGCGCGATCTTGATGGCGGTGTGGGCGCGGCTGGTGGTGGCCCCGCCGATGAGCAGCGGCACGTCGAAGCCCTGGCGCTGCATTTCGGCGGCGACATGGCTCATTTCCTCCAGCGACGGGGTGATCAGGCCGGACAGGCCGATGGCCTGGGCGCCGTGTTCCTTGGCGGCGTTGAGGATCTTGTCCGCCGGCACCATGACGCCGAGGTCGATCACCTCGTAGCCGTTGCAGCCCAGCACCACGCCGACGATGTTCTTGCCGATGTCGTGCACGTCGCCCTTAACCGTGGCGATGACGATGCGGCCCTTGCTGGTGGCGCCGGTGCGCAGCTTTTCCTCTTCGATGAAGGGGATGAGGTGGGCCACCGCCTGCTTCATGACACGGGCGGATTTCACCACCTGGGGCAGGAACATCTTGCCGGCACCGAAGAGGTCGCCGACCACGTCCATGCCGGCCATCAGCGGGCCTTCGATGACGGACAGCGGCGGTTTGCCGGCGGCCTCCAGGCTGGCGCGCACCTCTTCGGTGTCGGCGACGACGAATTCGGTGATGCCCTTCACCAGCGCATGCTTGAGGCGTTCGTCCACCGGCCAGGCGCGCCAGGCGAGGTCGGGGCCGGTGTCCTTGGCCTTGCCCTCCTTCACCGTCTGCGCCAGTTCCACCAGCGCGTCGCCAGCCCCCGGACGGCGGTTCAGCACCACGTCTTCCACGGTGGCGCGCAGCACCGGGTCCAGGTCGTCGTAGACGCCCAACATGCCGGCGTTGACGATGCCCATGGTCATGCCGGCCTTCACCGCGTGGTAGAGGAACACGGTGTGGATGGCCTCGCGCACCGGTTCGTTGCCGCGGAAGCTGAAGCTGACGTTGGAGACGCCGCCGGAAATTTTGGCGTAGGGCAGGTTCGCCCGTATCCAGGCCACGCTCTGGATGAAGTCCACCGCGTAGTTGTCGTGTTCCTCGATGCCGGTGGCGATGGCGAAGATGTTGGGGTCGAAGATGATGTCTTCCGGCGGAAAGCCGATGCCGGTGAGCAGCTCGTAGGCGCGGCCGCAGATTTCGATCTTGCGCGCGTAAGTGTCGGCCTGGCCTTTTTCGTCGAAGGCCATGACGATCACCGCCGCGCCGTAGCGCCGCGCCAGCCGCGCCTCGTGCAGGAACTTGGCCTCGCCCTCCTTCATCGAGATGGAGTTGACGATGCCCTTGCCCTGGATGCACTTCAGCCCGGCCTCGATCACCTCCCACTTGGAGGAGTCGATCATGATGGGCACGCGGGAGATGTCCGGCTCGGAGGCGATGAGCTTGAGGAAGCGTTCCATCGCCGCCATGGAGTCCAGCATCGCCTCGTCCATGTTGATGTCGATGACCTGGGCGCCGTTCTCCACCTGCTGACGCGCCACCGCCAGGGCGTCGTCGAAGCGGCCTTCCAGCACCATGCGGGCGAAGGCACGCGAGCCGGTGACGTTGGTGCGCTCGCCGACATTCACATAGAGGCTGTCCGCACCGATGTTGAAAGGCTCCAGGCCGGACAGTCGCAGCTTCTTCTCGATCTCCGGCACCTTGCGCGGCGGCACCACGGCCACCGCTTGGGCGATGGCGGCGATGTGGGCCGGCGTGGTGCCGCAGCAGCCACCGAGAATGTTCACCAGGCCGGACCGCGCCCACTCCACCACCGCCCCGGCCAGTTGCTCCGGCGTTTCGTCGTAGCCGGTAGGCGCCAGCGGGTTGGGCAGGCCGGCGTTGGGGTGGGCGGAAACATGGGTGTCGCAGACCCGCGACAGCTCTTCCACATAGGCGCGCAGTTCCTTGGCGCCCAGCGCGCAGTTGAGGCCGAAGGAGATCGGCTGCGCGTGCGACAGGGAGTTCCAGAAGGCTTCGGCGGTCTGGCCGGAGAGGGTGCGGCCGGAGGCGTCGGTGATGGTGCCGGAAACCATCACCGGCAGGCGGTGGCCGCCGTTACGCTCGAAGTCGCCGAACAGCTTCTCGATGGCGAACACCGCCGCCTTGGCGTTCAGGGTGTCGAACACGGTTTCGATCAGCAGCAGGTCGGCGCCGCCTTCCACCAGAGCGCGGGCGGAATCGTAGTAGTCGTCCACCAGCGCGTCGAAGGCGATGTTGCGGTAGCCGGGGTCGTTCACATCCGGCGAGATGGACAGCGTGCGCGAGGTCGGCCCCAGTACGCCGGCGCAGTAGCGCGGCTTGTCCGGGTTCTGCGCGGTGTATTCGTCGCACAGCTCGCGCACCAGGCGGGCGCCAGCCACGTTGATCTCGTAGGCCAGGCCCTCCAGACCGTACTCGGCCTGGGAGACGCGTGTACCGTTGAAGGTATTGGTCTCGATGATGTCGGCGCCGGCCTCGAGGTAGGCGCGGTGGATCTCGCCGACCACGTCCGGCCGCGTCAGCACCAGCAGGTCGTTGTTGCCCTTGAGGTCGCGCGGATGCTCCAGGAAGCGGCTGCCGCGGTAGTCCGCCTCGCCCAGCTTGTACTGCTGGATCATGGTGCCCATGGCGCCGTCCAGGATCAGGATGCGGCGGGCGAGGTGCTGGCGGAGTTCTTCGGAGCGGTCGGCTTGCATGGGCATGTCTCGGTGAAACGACGATCCCGGCGCGGCGCGGCCCGCAAAAGCGAACGGCGCCACAAACCGGATGGGGTTTGCGAGCGCCGTTGTTCGGTTGCCAAGCCTGGCCCGGTATCCGGGTCGCAGCGCTCCTTGGCAGAGGGGCGGAAGTTTAGCGAGGGAGCCCCATGCTTGCCAAGGCTGGCGGCAGCATCAGCAGGCCGCCATCAGCCCCGCCGGCCTACCACCACCAGGGCGAACCCGGCCAGCGACGCGGGTGGAAGGGGTATCCCGGATAAGGGTAGGGGCCCCAAGGTCCCCACGGGCCGTAGTTGTCCCAGTTCGGCGGGTAGGAATAGGTGTAGCTGGTGCGCGACACCTTGCCCTCCACGAAGTGCACGTTGAACAGCGCAACCGAGCCATAGCCGCGGTCGGCCACGCTCCAGTCCCACACCAGTTCGCCAGATGAAGGGAAGGTCTGCTCGGAACGGTGGCTGCCGAGCAGGCGGGACACCTCATCCTTCGTCATGCCGCGCTTGACCCGCGACAGGTTGACGGTGGATAGCGCATCCCACTGCCGCAGCACGATGCCACCCTGGTCCACCTGCACCATCAGCGTGGAAGGACCATCCGGCTGGGTGGAAAACTCCAGCGTGTGGGTGGTATCGCCATTGTCCCAGCGACGGGTGGGTTCGCCGCGCTCGAAGATGGCCTCCTGTTCGGTGGTGTAGGGCCGCGGCGGCGCAAAAGCGGCGCAGCCGGACAGGGCCGACACCGCCAGCAGCGCCAGAAAAAGGCGCAGCAGCGTGCCGCCGGCGAAGTTGGGGAGAAGGGCTAGGGGTTTCATGGCCGTTCCTGGAGTCGAGGCTCAAAAAGGAAAGTGGATGTAGGTCTGGCTGGTGCGGACGACGCGGCCATCGATGAAGTGCACATTGAACAGGGTGGCGATGCCGGGGCCGGTGTTCTCGATGTTCCAGTCCCACACCTCCTCCCGCGACAAGGTGAAGTACTGCACCGAGCGATGCCGGCCGAGCAGGCGGGTGACTTCCTCCTTGCCCATGCCGGCCTTCACCTTCGCCCGCCCAGCGTCGCTCAGCCCATCTTCTTGCCGCAGCACCCGTCCCTGGCCATCCACCGTCACCATCAGACAGGTTTCGCCGTAGGGCTGGGTGGCGTACTGCAGGGTGGTGGTGCCGCCGGCGTTGTCCCAGCGCTGGGTCGGATGGCCCCGCGCCGACAGCACTTCGGCTTCGCTGGCATAGGGCCGCGGCGGCGCAAAGGCGCTGCAGCCGGCAAGCAGCAGGGTGGCGAGAAGCAAGGATGCGCGGGAAAGAGAGGGCAGCTTCATGTGGTCTTGTTGTTGTGGCTGTTGTGGCGAACCTGACGAGATTGGGGGAATTCAGCCCCGAGGGCGGCTGTAGCGGCCGGAACCCCGCACCAGCCCGTCATCGCCGAAGCTGACGGTGAAGTAGCGCGGAGCGTCCGCATCGCCACGGTCTATCAGCCACTCCCACACGGTTTCCTGTTTCAGCGCGAAGCGCTGGCGGGAGGCGGGCCGGCCGAGCAGGCGCAGCACCTGCTCTTCGCTCATGCCGGGTTCGACCCGGGCGAAGCTGGCTTCGTTCAACACCTGCTCCAGGCGCAACAGCACGCCATCCGTGCCTATGGTGGCCATGTAGCACTCGGCGCCCTGCGGCTGGCGGGAGTACTCCAGGGTGGTGGAACCATCCGCGTTCGGCCACACCGTCTGTGGCTCGCCCAGCCGCGCCCGCACTTCCGCAACGGAGGAAACGCCGGGCTTGAGATCGCGCACGGCGAAGTAGTCGCAGGCCGGCAGGCCGATGGCGGCAAGCAGGGAGCAAAGCATGAGCAGCAGACGTTTCATGGCGCGGGCCATCTCGGGAGTCGACCGTCGGGGCGGCAAGAATCCAGCTTCCTGCGGGCTTTTGCAAATAGCCTCCCCAGCCTTGCACCACAACGGTGCAAGCGCACCGCAAGCGCCCGTCTGCCGGCACGCCGCATCGCCACAGGCCGCCGTTCCCGGGTACAGCCCGTCCGGATCCGGCTTGGCACGATTCCTGCGCGCCGCCAAACCCGATCCGGCGCGGCTTTCGCCCACTTACAAAAACCAGAGAGCATGCGCCAGAGACAATTTTTTGGGCAAAATACGGACACTTTCGACCACGGCCGCCGGCCGGCGAAGTGCAGCGCCGCGAATTCCGCCTCGCGTTCCCTGCAACGCGAGGCCCACGACAAGCCTAAAAAGCCCGGTTTCACCTTTACGCTGGAGGAACAGGTATGAAGAAGACTCTCGTTGCAGCCGCCGTTCTCGGTCTCGGCCTGAGCACCGCCCACGCTCAGGAAGTGGTGAAGATAGGCGGCGCCGCGCCGCTCACCGGCACCATCGCCCACCTGGGCAAGGACCTGGAGAACGGCGCCCGCCTGGCGCTGGAAGAAGCCAATGCCCGCGGCGTCACCATAGGCGGCAAGAAGGTGAAACTGGAGTTCATCGGTGAGGACGACCAGGCCGATCCGCGCACCGGCACCACCGTGGCCCAGCGCCTAGTGGATGCCGGCGTGAAGGCGGTGGTCGGCCACCTGAACTCCGGCACCTCCATTCCCGCCTCGCGCATCTACCATCAGGCCGGCATCGCCCAGATCACGCCGGCCTCCACCAATCCCAAGCTGACGCAGCAGAAATACCCCGGCGTGTTCCGCACCATCGCCAACGACGTGCAGCAGGGTTCGGTACTGGGCAAGTTCGCGGTGGAAACCCTGGGGGCGAAGAAGATCGCCATCATCGACGACCGTACCGCCTACGGCCAGGGCCTGGCGGACGAAACCGAGAAAGCCGCCAAGAGCGCCGGCGCGCAGATCGTGGCGCGGGAGTTCACCACCGACAAAGCTACCGACTTCAACGCCATCCTCACCAAGATCCGCGCCACCAACCCGGACGTGATCTTCTTCGGCGGCATGGACGCCCAGGCCGGACCGATGCTGCGCCAGTTCAAGCAACTGGGCATCACCGCCAGGTTCCTCTCCGGCGACGGCAGCTGCAGCCCGGAGATGATCAAGCTCGCCGGCGACGCCATCGGCGCCAACGCCTACTGCTCGATGGCCGGCCTGCCGATCGAGAAGATGCCCGGCGGCGCCGACTTCCGCGCCCGCTACAAGAAGCGCTTCAACGCCGACGTGCAGATCTACTCGCCGTATGCCTACGACGCCGCCACCGCCATCGTCACCGCGATGGAGAAGGCCGGTTCGGTGGAGCCGTCCAAGTACATCCCGGAGCTGAAGAAGGTGAGCTTCGACGGCGTGATCGGCAACATCTCCTTCGACGACAAGGGCGACCTCAAGCAAGGCTCCATCACCGTCTACCAGTTCAAGGACGGCAACTGGCTTCCGCTGTAAGCCCCGACGGCCGCGGCGCACCGCCGCCGCGGCCCGTTTCCCACCGCAGCGCCCTCCTTCCAACTCCCTCCAAGGCCTGATGGAAACCCTCATCCAGCAGACAATCAACGGCCTGGTGATCGGCAGCGTCTATGCCCTGATCGCCCTCGGCTACACCATGGTTTACGGCATTCTCGGCCTGATCAACTTCGCCCACGGCGACGTCCTGATGGTGGGCGCCATGGTGGCCTTGCAGACCATGCTGCTGCTGATGGGCGTGGCGCCGGGCATGTCGCCGGTGGCCATGCTCACCCTTGCGCTGCTAGTGGCGATTCCGGTGGCCATGCTGGTGGGCTACACCATGGAGCGGCTGGCCTATCGCAGGCTGCGCAACGCGCCGCGGCTGGCGCCGCTGATCACCGCCATCGGCATGTCCTTCCTGCTGCAGACGCTGGCGATGATCATCTGGGGCCGCAACTACCACACCTTCCCGCAGCTGATCTCGACCACGCCGCTGCAGCCGATCGAGGGCGTGTTCGTCACCCCGGTGCAGATCGTCATCGTCGTCGTCTCGGCGCTGCTGATGATAGGCCTCACCCTGCTGGTGAACCGCAGCCGCATCGGCCGCGCAATGCGCGCCACCGCCGAGAACCACCGCACCGCCAGCCTGATGGGGGTGGACACCAACGCGGTGATCGCCTTCACCTTCGTCATCGGCGCCGGCCTCGCCGCCGTGGCCGGCGTGATGTACGCCAGCAACTACGGCATCGCCCACTACGGCATGGGCTTCATGCCCGGGTTGAAGGCTTTCACCGCCGCGGTGCTGGGCGGCATCGGCAACCTGGGCGGCGCCATGCTGGGCGGCATCGTGCTCGGGCTGGTGGAGTCCTTCGGCGCCGGCTATATCGAGTACCTCTCCTTCGGCTTCCTCAACTCCTCCTACCAGGACATCTTCGCCTTCATCATCCTGGGCCTGGTGCTGATCTTCCGCCCCACCGGCCTGCTCGGCGAACGGGTGTCGGACCGGGCCTGAGGACGCGACCATGAACGAACTCGCCGCCGCCGTGCCCTGGCTGGGCAAGCGCAACCCCACCGCCGCCCGCTGGCTCATCCTCATCCTCGCCATCGCCGCCCCGCTGATCGCCTGGCAGTTCGGCCGCAGCTGGGTGCGCATCCTGGATTTCGCCCTGCTCTACATGATGCTGGCGCTGGGCCTGAACCTGGTGGTGGGCTTTGCCGGCCTGCTGGACCTAGGCTACATCGCCTTCTACGCGGTGGGCGCCTACACCTTCGCCTTCCTCGCCTCGCCGCACTTCGAGGTCCACCTGCCTTTCTGGCTGGTGCTGCCGCTGGGCGCCGCCTTCGCCGCGCTGGCCGGTATCACGCTGGGCTTTCCAGTGCTGAGGCTGCGCGGCGACTATCTCGCCATCGTCACCCTGGGCTTCGGCGAGATCGTGCGCATCTTCATGCTCAACCTGAACTACCCGGTGAACATCACCAACGGCCCGCAGGGCATCGGCATGATCGATCCCATCGTGCTGTTCGGCTGGGATCTGTCGCAGAACCTGCAAATCACCGAGGATTTCGCGATCAACTCGCTGTTCCTCTACTACTACCTGTTCCTCGCCTGCGTCGCCGGCTCCATCCTCTTCATCCGCCGGCTGCAGATCTCCCGCGTGGGCCGCGCCTGGGCGGCGATGCGGGAGGACGAACTGGCGGCCAAGGCCATCGGCATCAACACCCGCAACCTCAAGCTGCTCGCCTTCGCCCTGGGCGCCACCTTCGGCGGCGTCGCCGGCTGCCTGTTCGGCGCCTTCCAGGGCTTCGTCTCGCCGGAATCCTTCTCGCTGATGGAATCCATCGCGGTGCTGACCATGGTGGTGTTCGGCGGCATGGGCAACATCGCCGGCGCGGTGATCGGCGCCTTCGTGCTCGCGCTGCTGCCGGAAGTCCTGCGCCACATCGCCGTGCCGCTGCAGCAGGCGGTGTTCGGCCATGTGCTGCTGGACCCGGAAGTGCTGCGCATGCTGCTGCTGTCCCTGGCCATGATCCTGATGATGCTGCTGCGCCCAACCGGCCTGATTCCCGCCCGCGCCCGCTACGCCCACCCGGAGAACCTGCACCGGAGCAGCCAGCCATGAAGACACTGCTGGAAGCCCGCGGCATCGGCAAGCGCTTCGGCGGCCTGCAGGCACTGGCGGACGTCTCGCTGACCATACGCGAGGGCGAGGTCTACGGCCTGATCGGCCCCAACGGCGCCGGCAAGACCACCTTCTTCAATGTGCTCACCGGCGCCTACACGCCGGACGGCGGCGCCTTCGCCTTCGACGGCGGCGAACTGCCCACCGGCAAGCCGCACCGTGTGGTGGCGCGCGGCATCGCCCGCACCTTCCAGAACATCCGCCTGTTCCGCGAACTGACCGCGCTGGAGAACGTGATGGCCGGCCATCACATCCGCACCCGGGCCGGCATCTGGGGCATCCTCAGCCAGAATCGCCACACCCGCGAGGAAGAGCGCGAAACCACCGAGCGCGCCTACGAGCTGCTGCGCTATGTCGGTATAGAGCGCTTCGCTGACACCGTGTCCCGCCACCTTTCCTACGGCGACCAGCGCCGGCTGGAGATCGCCCGCGCCCTCGCCACCGAGCCGCGCCTGCTGGCGCTGGACGAGCCCGCCGCCGGCATGAACGCCACCGAGACCGGCCGCCTCAAGGCGCTGATCGAGCAGATCCGCGGCGACGGCGTCACCGTGCTGCTGATCGAGCACGACGTGAAGCTGGTCATGGGCCTGTGCGACCGCGTCGCGGTGCTGGATTTCGGCCGCAAGATCGCCGAGGACGTACCGGCGGTGGTCCAGCGCGACGAGGCGGTGATCAAGGCCTACCTGGGCGGAGGCAAGCATGCCCATTGAAGAGAAGACGCCGCTGCTGCAGCTGCAGGGTCTGCAGGTGGCCTATGGCGGTATCCAGGCGGTGAAGGGCATCAGCCTGGAACTGCACCACGGCGAGCTGGTATGCCTGATCGGCGCCAACGGCGCCGGCAAGACCACCACGCTGAATGCCATCGCCGGCGTGCTGCCCATCGTTGGCGGCGGCATCGCCTACGAAGGCAAGCCCATCGCCAATCTGCCGGCGCACAAGCGCCTGCGCCAGGGCATCGCCCTGGTACCGGAAGGCCGCGGCATCTTCACCCGGCTGACGGTGGAGGAGAACCTGCGCATGGGCGCCTACACCCGCCGCGACCGCGCCGGCGTGGAGGCCGACCTGGAGCGCATTTACACCATGCTGCCGCGGGTGAAGGAACGCCTGCACCAGGTGGCCGGCACCCTGTCCGGCGGCGAGCAGCAGATGGTCGCCATCGGCCGTGCGCTGCTGTCGCGGCCCCGCCTGCTGCTGCTGGACGAGCCCTCGATGGGGCTGGCGCCGCTGGTGGTGGAGAAGATCTTCGAGGTGGTGCAATCGGTATCGCGCGAGGGCGTCACCATCCTGCTGGTGGAGCAGAACGCCAACCTGGCGCTGGAATTCGCCCAGCGCGCCTACGTGATGGAATCCGGCCAGATCACCTTGACCGGCAGCGGCGCCGATCTGCTCGCCGACCCCAAGGTGCGCGCCGCCTACCTCGGCGAGCTGGACGAGCTGGCCTGAACTCGCAAGCTGGCGCCCCCGCAGCGACGGCGGCCGCTTAGCCATCAGCCATATCGCTGCTACAGAATATAATGCTTCTCTAAAGGAGAAGCGCAATGAAGGAACTCACCCCCAGGGAGGCCCACGCCTTCCTGCAGGCCAACCCGAACGCCCTGCTGATCGACGTTCGCAGCGAAATCGAACACCACTTCGTCGGCCATCCGCCGGCAGCCCGGCACATCCCCTGGAACGATGGCCCCGAATGGGCGGTGAATCCGGATTTCGTCAGCGATACGGAAAAGCTCGCCGGTGATCTCAAGCGGCCGCTGCTACTGCTGTGCCGCAGCGGCAATCGCTCCGAGATGGCGGCGCAAGCCCTGATCACCGCCGGTTTCACCCAGGTGTTCAACATCGTCCATGGCTTCGAAGGCGATCTGGACGAGCATCACCATCGCAACACCCTGAACGGCTGGCGTCACGACGGCCTGCCGTGGGAACAGTGCTGAGGCGCCAACCTCAAGCCCGCTGGCGCGGCCCCGCCAGCCGCTCCCAACCCAGATAAGCCAGCAGCCCCAGCGCCAGGAACAGGCTCATCCCCGCCGCCAGCGACAGCGCCGACTGCCACAGCAGCGGCGCCAGCGCGCCGGCGGTGAGCGCGTTGAGGCCGACCTGCAGAAAGCTCTGGCAGCTGGATGCCAGCCCCCGCCGCTCCGGGAAAATCTCCAGCGCCAGCAGTGTCAGCGCCGGCATCGCCAGCGACATGCCGAAGGTGAAGATCGCGATCGGCACCACCGACCACGGCAAGCCGGGCGCCAGCAGTGCCGCCACCAGCAGGTTGAAGCCGGCGGCGAAGATCATGATGGCGAAGCCGATGCCTATCGCCCGCCGCGGCGTCCAGCGTTCCGCCATGCGGCCGGAGAGCATGGAGCCCAGCATCATGCCCAGCACCGAGGGAACGAACAGCCAGCCGAAATCGGTCTCCGCCAGCCCCAGGTGCTGCATGACGAACACCGGCGCCGACAGCACATAGAGGAAGAAACCGTTGAACTTCAACGCCACCGCACCGGCAACCAGCAGGAAGGCCGGATGGGTGAGCACGTTGCCGTAGGCGCGGGCGAGGTCGCCGGGGTGCAGGGGCTGACGTGCTTCCTCGGCCAGCGTTTCCGGCAGATAGCGCCAGGTCAGCCAGGTGAGCAGCGCGCCGAACAGGGTCAGGAAGACGAAGATCGCCCGCCAGCCACCCAGCGCCAGCAGGCCGCCGCCGACCATGGGCGCGATCGCCGGCGCGATGGCGAAGATCACCATCACCCGCGACATCAGCCGCTGCGCCTGCGGCCCTTCGTGCAGATCGCGGATCACCGCCCGACCGACCACCATGCCGGCGCCGCCGCACATCCCCTGTATCGCCCGCCCCAGCCACAGCCACTCCACCGAGGGCGCCAGTGCGCACAGCGCCGAGGACACCGCGAACATGCCGCTGGTGGCAAGCAGCACCACCCGGCGGCCGTAGCGGTCGGCCAGCGCGCCGTGCCACAGCACCATGAAGGCGAAGGTCGCCATGTAGGCGGTCAGCGTCTGCTGGATCTCCAGCTGGGTCGCGCCGAGCGCGGTGGCCATCTGGGAAAAGGCAGGAAGATAGGTGTCGATGGCAAAAGGGCCGACCGCCGACAGGGCGGCCAGCAGCGCCGCCAACATGGGGCTGGAAACAGGCATTTCTTGTTTTTCCGGTCTGTCAGGGAGGGCAGCTCAGGCGCCCGTCGGCCGGCGCTCTTCGAATCCCCTGCGATACTGGATCGCTTCGGCGACGTGGGCTGCGGAGGGGCGTTCGATACCGGCCAGATCGGCCAGCGTGCGAGCCACCCGAAGCACGCGATGATACGCCCGCGCCGACAGATTGAGCCGCATCATCGCTTCCCGCAGCAGGCTGGCGGCCGCGCTGTCCGGCATGCAGTGGGCCTCCACCTCGGCCGCCTCCAGCCGCGCATTGGCCACGCCCTGGCGGCGCTGCTGCAGCGCCCGCGCCTGCGCCACCCGCTCGCGCACCGGCGCGCTGGCCTCACCGGGGGCGCCGCCCACCAGCTCATCATGGCTGGGCGCCGGCACCTCTATCATCAGATCGATACGGTCCAGCAACGGTCCGGAGAGGCGCCCCCGGTAACGCGAGACCTGGTCCGGCGTGCAGCGGCAAGCCCGCCTCGGATGGCCGGCGTAGCCGCAGGGGCAGGGATTCATCGCCGCCACCAGCTGGAAGCGCGCAGGAAAGATGGCTTTGCGCCTGGCCCGGGCTACCGTCACCACGCCGGTCTCCAGCGGCTCGCGCAGCGCCTCCAGCACCCGGCGATCGAACTCCGGAAGCTCGTCCAAGAACAAAATGCCCTGGTGCGACAGCGAGATTTCGCCCGGTCGAGGCGAGGCACCGCCACCAACGATGGCGGCACTGGAGGCGGAGTGATGCGGAAAACGAAAGGGGCGACGCCCCCAATGCGCCGGATCGAACTCACCGTCCAGCGATTGCAGCGCCGCCACCTCCAGCGCCTCCGCCTCGCTCATCGCCGGCAGCAACCCCGGCAGCCGCTGCGCCAGCATGGACTTGCCGGTACCCGGCGGGCCAAACAGCAGCAGCGAATGCCCGCCCGCCGCAGCCACTTCCAGGGCACGACGCGCCTGCAGCTGGCCGCGCACATCGGCGAGATCGGGCGCATCCGGGCTTTCAGCCCCGATGGCCGCGGGCTTCTCCTGCTGCGACAACTCCTCATGCCCGTTCAGATGGGCGCAGACCGCCAGCAGGCTGGGAGCCGGCCGTACGCTCACACTGCGCGCCAGCGCGGCCTCCGCGGCATTGTCCGTCGCCACAACCAGACTGCGCCCGGCCCGCCCTGCCGCCAATGCAGCCGCGAGCACGCCGCGCACACCCCGCAGGCTGCCATCCAGCGACAGCTCGCCGCAGAACTCGTACTCGTCCAGGCGATTGCCCTGCACCTGGCCAGACGCCACCAGTATTCCCAGCGCGATGGCGAGATCGAAGCGGCCCCCTTCCTTCGGCAGATCGGCCGGCGCCAGATTGACGGTGATACGCCGGGCGGGAAATTCGAAGCATGAAGTGGTGATGGCCGCCCTGACCCGGTCGCGCGCCTCCCGCACTTCGGTATCCGGCAGACCAACCAGGCTGAAGGTGGGCAAGCCGTTGGCCAGATGCACCTCCACCACGACCTCGGGCGCCGCCAGACCATCCACGGCCCGGGCGCGAACCAAAGCAAGCGACATGCGGCACTCCCCGGCAGAAAGTCCGGATTATGCCAAAACGCTATACCGCACAGAACCACGCAATGCCCGCTCCAGCGCCCGCAGCGGCCGTCGCGATGCGCCACCAACGCCATCGACATCATGGCGAACAACTTCTATTGTTCCTCTGTCATTGCCTCATCCGGGGCAAACTCACACAGGAGATGGAAGGATATGGCCCGATACGCGGTGGACGTCATCCAGGCGACCAACCTCAACAACGAAGACGCGCAGTCCCGGCTGGACGACAAGCAGGCCTACAAATGGCGCTTTCTCGCCGAAGGGGACTCGTGGTTCACCATCGGCGCCATTCCGTCCTCCAGCTATCTGTACGAGCTCGGCCTGTCGCGGCCCTCGGTGCTGCTGAACCTGGGCTACCCCGGCGACACCCTGAGCAACATGTCGCAGATGACCAGCAACAAGGAATTCGCCCGCCGCCTCGCACATCCCAACTGGGCTTCGGACTGGGACGCCATCCTGCTCAGCGCCGGCGGCAACGATCTGGTGAACAAGGTGGACAACCTGGTGGTGCAGTCGCCGGGCGCCGACACGCCGATCAAGGACTGCATCGATCCGGAGGAGCTGGTCCTGTTCCGCGCCCGCATCCGCCGCGGCATGGAGGAAATCGTCGCGCTGCGCGACGCGCCGGGCAGCGTCAACGCCGGCAAACCCATCATCGCCCACACCTATGACTACCCGACCGCGCGGCCGGCGCCGGGCAACTTCCTGTTCGTGCCGGTCACCCAGCCCTGGTTGATGCCCAATTTCGTGGAGCGGGAAGTACCGACGGTGCTGTGGCCCGCACTGGCGCGCCACCTGCTGGATCTGCTGGGAGAGGTATTACTGGAACTGGAAGGCGAGCTGCCCGCCTTCCATGTGGTGGATACCCGCGGCACGCTGGAGCCGGCCGCAGAGGGTGCCCGCGGCAACAGCGGCGACTGGCTGAACGAAATCCATCCGAACGCCGCCGGCTACCGCAAGCTGGCCGGCCGCCTGTCGGCGGCGATAGAGCGTGTGCTGACCTGATATCCGGCGACGGGTCAGGCCCGGCGCCTCGGGGGAAACCTCAGGCGCCGCGGCCGGCGCGTTCGGCTTCCAGTTCGGCCACACGCGCTTCCAGCTCTTCCAGGCGCTTGCGGGTCTGCGCCAGCACTTCGCGCTGGACCTCGAATTCCTCCCGGGTCACCAGGTCCAGCTTGGCAAACGCGCCGGTGAGTACCGCGCGGACGTTCTTTTCGATGTCGCGGGCGGGGTTGCCGGCAGCCAGTTCGGAAAGCTTGGCGCCGATCTCGTCAAGGATACGGGGAGTGGTCATGGCCGCAGAAGGTCCGGATGTTCGGGAAACGTCAAAGTCTAGCACCGTGATGGGGCTGAAAGCCGCTGCCAGCGCCGCATCTGCCTTTTTGGTGCTTACCCTACATTTCAATGCACCAACAAGGTGCATAAAACATGGCGGTTTTCGCGCCGTCCCTCGATACCCAGCTTGATTCGGCTCGCATGCGTTCCCCACCCAATTGCAAGCCCTTATTTCAGCGGCTTTTCCCCGAGCTGGCACGGCGCGTGCATAGCCTCTCCTGCGAAAAACACCACCCGTTCAACTAGGAGATAAAAGCCATGCGCAAGAGCAGTCTCGCAATCGCAGTCCTCGCTTCTATGCAACTGATTGGCACCGGTGTCGCCCACGCCCAGGAGGAGAGCCCCTTTAGTGCCAACGTCAGCCTGACCAGCGATTACGCCTATCGCGGCATCAGCCAGACCGACGAAGGCCCGGCTCTCCAGGGTGGGTTCGACTTCAAGCATTCCAGCGGTTTCTACCTCGGCACCTGGGGTTCCAGCATCTCCTGGCTGCGCGATGTGGAGCGGGGCGGCGACGTCTCCTCCAACAACAGCCTGGAACTGGACGTTTACGGCGGCTATGCGCATGAATTCGGCGACTTCGGCATCGACGTCGGCCTGCTGCAGTACTTCTACCCGGGCAGCTACAACAGCGAGTGGAAGAACTACACCGGCCTGAAGAACCCGAACACGCTGGAAGGCTATGTCGGCCTGTCCTGGAAGTTCCTGTCCTTCAAGTACTCCCACGCCTTCACCGACCTGTTCGGCGCGCCGGACTCCAAGGGCAGCCAGTACTTCGATCTGTCCGCATCCTATGAGATCGCGGATGGCATCAGCCTCGACGGCCACTACGGCCACCAGATGATCACCGGCCCGGCCAAGTCCTACTACGACTGGAAGCTGGGTGTCACCGCCTCCTACTGGGGCGTAGACTTCGGCCTGCATTACGTGGACACCGACATCAGCCACAAGGATTCGGTCGATGCCGATGCCCGCTACATCTTCTCGGTAACCAAGTCCTTCTGACCATCAACTCCGGATACGGGACGAGCGTCGTCCCGGCCGGGCAAAAGGAGAAGCAATATGAAGTTCATCACCGCCATCATCAAGCCGTTCAAGCTCGACGAGGTGCGTGAGGCCCTGTCCGCCATCGGCGTGCAAGGCATCACCGTCACCGAAGTCAAGGGATTCGGCCGCCAGAAGGGCCACACCGAGCTCTACCGCGGCGCGGAATACGTTGTCGACTTCCTGCCCAAGGTGAAGATCGAGGCGGCCATCCGCGACGACCTGCTCGACCAGGCGATCGAGGCGATCGAGAAGTCCGCTTCGACCGGCAAGATCGGTGACGGCAAGATCTTCGTCTTCGACCTCGAGCAGGCCATCCGTATCCGTACTGGTGAAACAGGCGCCGACGCGCTGTAAGGGAGAACAAGGGAATGAAAAAACTATTTGCAATCCTGCTGACGGCGCTAACCGTCGGCTTTACGGGCGGCGTTTACGCCCAGGAAACTGCGGCACCAGCCGCCGAACCGGCGGTGGAAGCACCTGCTGCCGCGCCGGCCGCTGCTGTCGAAGCCCCGGCCGCCGAACCCGCCGCCGCGGAACCCAAGCTCGACACCGGTGACACCGCCTGGATGCTCACCTCCACCATGCTGGTCATCCTGATGACCATCCCCGGCCTCGCCCTGTTCTACGGCGGCCTGGGCCGCAGCAAGAACATGCTGTCGGTGCTGATGCAGGTCTTCGTGATCTTCTCCCTGATCACCATCCTGTGGTGCATCTACGGCTACAGCCTGGCCTTCTCGGGCGAAGGCAAGTTCATCGGCGGCCTGGAGCGGATCTTCCTGAACGGCATCACCGCCGACACGATGTCCGGCATCCTGCCGACCATCCCCGAACTGCTCTTCGTGGTCTTCCAGTCCACCTTCGCGGCCATCACCACCGCGCTGATCGTGGGCTCCTACGCCGAGCGCATCAAGTTCTCCGCGGTGCTGCTGTTCTCCGTGCTGTGGTTCACCTTCAGCTACGTGCCCATCGCCCACATCGTGTGGGGCGGCGGTCTGCTGGGTGCTGATGGCGCGCTGGACTTCGCCGGCGGTACCGTGGTCCACATCAACGCCGGTGTCGCCGGCCTGGTGGGCGCCTATGTGCTCGGCAAGCGTGTCGGTTTCGGCAAGGAAGCCTTCACCCCGCACTCCCTGACGATGACCATGATCGGCGCCTCCCTGCTGTGGGTGGGCTGGTTCGGCTTCAACGCCGGCTCCGCCGGTGCGGCCAACGGCATCGCCGGCCTCGCCTTCATCAACACCGTGCTGGCCACTGGCGCCGCCACCCTGGCGTGGATCACCGGCGAAGCGCTGTTCAAGGGCAAGCCCTCCATGCTGGGCGCGGCCTCCGGTGCGGTTGCCGGCCTGGTTGCGGTGACCCCGGCTGCCGGCTTCGTCGGCCCGATGGGCTCCATCGTCCTCGGCCTGATCGCCGGCTTCGTCTGCCTGTGGGGCGTGAGCGGCCTGAAGCGCATGCTGGGTGCGGATGATGCCTTCGACGTGTTCGGCGTCCATGGCGTGGGCGGCATCGTCGGCGCCATCCTGACCGGCGTGCTGGCCTCCTCCGCCTTCGGCGGCGTGAAGGGCGACGACTTCGCCATCGGCGCGCAAGTCGCCATCCAGGTGAAGAGCGTGGTCTTCACCATCGTGTGGTCCGGCGTGGTCTCCTTCGTCGCCTACAAGATCGTCGATCTGCTGGTCGGTCTGCGGGTGCCGGAAGAGGAAGAGCGCGAAGGCCTGGACGTCACGTCCCACGGCGAAACCGCCTACCACCACTAAGCAGCTTCTCCGAGCCGGTCTCTCCTCCGGTTCAATCCAGGGCGCCCTTCGGGGCGCCTTTTTTATTGGCTGACGAGAAGCGCCACCTTCTTCCCGCACTGCGATTCAGTACTACCGGAACCAAGTCACCGGTTTTTTGTCGTCATACCCCTACGAATTAAGTGGTAATTGAGCCAAGTCAATATCGATATCCCGCGGCTGCCTAGCATGAGCGCCGGCCAACATCGGCCGTTCGATTCGACTGGAGTCAGTCCATGCGTAAACAACTGTTCACCGCGTCCCTGGCCGCGCTTGCCCTGTCCGCCCCCCTCGCCCACGCTCACGAAGCTGGCGACATCTTCATCCGCGCAGGCGCTGCCCATGTGAATCCGGTGGAAGACAGCTCGCGCCTCAAGATCAATGGCACCCCCGTTGACGGCACCAAGGCGACGCTGAACGACAACACCCAGCTGGGCCTTACCGGCACCTACATGATCACCGACAAGATCGGTATCGAACTGCTGGCCGCCACGCCCTTCACCCACAAGATCGGCATCAAGGGCGTGGATGCCGCGCTCAGCGCCCCCGCCGGCACCATCGACGGCAACTTCGGTGAAACCAAGCACCTGCCGCCCACCATCAGCCTGCAGTTCTACCCGCTGGACTCCAAGTCCCGCTTCCAGCCCTATGTCGGCGCCGGCCTGAACTACACCTGGTTCTTCGACGAGAAGCTGACCAGCCGCCAGAAGGCCAATGGCTTCAGCGACCTGAAGCTGAAGAACTCCTGGGGCCTCGCCATGCAAGTCGGCATGGACGTGATGATCACCGACAAGCTGATGTTCAACGCCGCGGTCTGGCGCATCGACATCGACACCACCGCCAGCGTCAACCACAACGCGCTGGGCAAGGTGAAGGTCGACGTAGAGGTCGATCCCTGGGTCTACATGGTTGGCCTCGGTTACAAGTTCTGATTCACCCGCAGTACCCGAACCGCGCGGAGCCCTTTTGGCGGCTCCGCGCCGTTCCGGCGCCGGGTTTGACCATGGCGAAGACGCCATGGGATCATCCCCCGGCCATGCATTCAGCCCATAGGAATACGCGCCGGCAAACGGCCGCGGCCCTCTCCTCCTCCGCCTCCAGACACACCGCACCACGCCTTGCCATGCCTGCCGGCTTTGCCGCAGCCAGGGTGAGCATAGCGCCAGCAGCGCATCGGCCGTACGCCCTTTCCGCCATTGCCGGCCAGCCCGCATGAGCCAGGACTTCTTCGATCACTCGGTGCTGCTCGATCTGCTGTCGCCGGACGAAGCCCGCGCGGAGCAAGCCCGGCGCCTGGTCGCACGCGGCGGCCTCAGCTGCCAGACAACGCTGAATCGCGCCATCCAGGCACTGCGTATCGACCTGGAGTGCAGCTGGGAAGAAATCGACGAATTCGCCGCCCTGGTTGCCGAGCTGTTCGAACTTCGGATGCCGGATGCCGACACCTACGCCAGCGCCCGACGGCTCGCCCGCGAACACGACCTTGAGCTGGATGATGCCCTTGCGCTGGCCGCCGCGCTGCAGGCCGGCTGCGAGCGCTTCCACTCCACCCAGCTGCCGGCGGGCTTGCAGCTGGAAAGTCGGCTCAGCATCAGCAATCCCTATCCACGCCAGCGTCCGACGGCACCCGGCCGCAAGCGCGTCGCCGGCCTTTACGCCCGCCCCGGCTTCCTGCTGCGCCGGGCCCACCAGATTTCGGTGGCCATCTTCGAGAACGCCTGCGCCGACATCGACCTGACGCCCGCCCAGTTCTCGGTACTCACCGCCCTCTTCGCCCGCCCCGGCTACGATCAGACCAGCCTGGCGCGCGCACTGGGCATGGACAAGGTCACCGTCTCCCACCTGCTGCGGGGGCTGGAAGGCCGCGGTCTGGTGCGCCGCGCCGCCACCGAGCAGAGCCGCCGCAGCCTCTCCATCTCGCTGACGGATGCCGGCACTGCCCTGCTGGATCAGGCCGAGCCACGGGTGGAACGCGCATATCGGCAACTGCTTTCACCGCTGGACAAGGCCCAGCAGAAACAGCTTCTGGAGTTGCTGAACACCCTCAACACCCGGCTGGAACCGCTGGCCCGCACCGTCTTCAAGCCCATTCCGGATTGAGCCTGCGCCGCCGCGCTCAGCCGGCGTGCCCGCTCAACTCCCGCCCGGCCTGAGGGTCCAGCTTCCAGCAATACGGCACTGCTGCCGCGACCACCGCCGCCAGCACGAAGAAAGCCACCGCGAAATCCGCCGCCGCCGGCTGCAGGCGCTCGCCCAGCCGGGCGGACAGATCCACCAACCCCACCGACAGCGAAATCCCGAACATGATGGCCAGCTGCTGGAAGGCGGTGTTCAACGTGGTCGCCGCCGCGATGCGGGACGATGGCAGTTCGGCATAGGCGATGGCCGCCAGCGCGTTGAGCTGCACCGAGCGCACCAGCCCGCCCAGCGAGGCCAGCACCGCCAGTGCCACCAAGCCCCACTCGGCACGGAACACAGCGCACAGCGCCAACCCCAGCGCGCACAGCGCGCCGTTCCAGGTCAGCACGCGGCGGAAGCCGTAGCGCGCCAGGATGGCGGCGGTGCGCGTCTTGGTCAGGAAGGCCACCGCCCCGCTGGCCAGCAGCACCAGCCCGCTCTGGATTGCGCTGAAACCTAGGCCGATCTGCAACATCAGCGGCAGCAGGAAAGGCAGCGCGCCATAGCCCACCCGCACCAGCGCGCCGGCCCAGAAGGAGGTGTGGAAGGTCTCCACCCGCAGCAGCGAGAACTCCAAGAGGCGCACCCGGCTGCCCCGCATGTGGCGGCGGTAGCCCCAGCCGGCCAGCGCAGCCAGCGCCAGCGGCAGCAGGTAGAAACCCAAGGGCAACGCCGGATGGCGCGCCAGCTCCAGCACCGCCGCCAGCCCGCCCAGCATCAGCGCCAGCAGCAACCACTGGCGCAGATCGAAGGGCGCGCGCTCCTCGTCCTTGATCTGCGGCACGTAGCGGGTAGCAGCCAGGTAGCCAACCAGCCCGATGGGCAGGTTGATGAAGAAGATCCAGTGCCAGGACCACAGAGTGGCGATGGCGCCGCCCAGCAGCGGACCGAGCAGCGGCCCCAGCATCGCCGGCGTGATCATCCACGCCAGCGCCAGCACCAGCTCCGAGCGCTTGGTCGCATGGACGATGGCGGTGCGGCCCACCGGCACCATCAGCGCCGCGCTCATGCCCTGCAGCGCCCGCGCCAGCACCAGCGTCGCCAGGTTGTCCGCCAGCCCGCACAGCGCCGAGCTGCCGACGAACAGGGCCACCGCCGCCTTGAACACCGTGCGTGTGCCATAGCGGCCGGCCAGATAACCGCTGATGGGGATGAAGACCACGCAGCACAGCAAGTAGAGCGTCATCGTCAGGTTCAGGCTCAGCGGCTCCACCTGCAACGCGGCGGCAATCTCGGGAATCGCCGGCGCGATGATGGTGGAGTCCAGCTGCTCCATGAAATAGGCGCCACCGACGATCAGCGACAGCGGGCGGAAATTGGTGTTCTGCGTGGTGTTCTGCGACATGGCGGCAAGGGCGCCCGCGGCGGGGCGGCAGGGAAAGCGAGAGGAAGAATCAGCGCCCGACGCTGCCGGAGCCAACGCGGACAGCTTGGCGGACGCAGCCTGGCGGGCAAATCTCAAAAGTTAGCATACTAATAATAATTTCATCTAACCGCGCCTTTTTCTGGCGGTTAGTATGAATCCACCTCGGCGAATCATTGCCTTAAGTGTAAGCATACTAACCAATATCCCACATGGAACGGCTGAACATCCATCGGCCGCGCCACAGGAAAACGCCCCATGAGCCTCATCACCCTGCTCCCCGCCGACGCCGTGCCCCAAGCCGTGCAGGACGAGCGCAGCCTGCTGGTGGATGCCCGCAGCGCCCAGGCCTACTGGGCCGGCCATCTGCCCGGCGCCCGCCATCTCGACCCCGCCCTGCTCGCCCTCAGCCGTACCGACGCCGCCAGCCTCGGCGCCTTCGACACCCTGCTGACCGCGCTGCTGTCCCAGCTGGGCGCACGAGCCGACAGCCGCATCCTCGTCTATGGCCAGAAGCTGGACACCGAAGCCGCCCGCATCGCCTGGGCGCTGGCCTATGCCGGCCATGCGGACATCGCGGTGGTGGATGGCGGCCTGGACGCCCTCGCCACCCAGCAGCCGGCGCTGCAACTGAGCACCGAGGCGCCGGCCGTACGCGCCACGCCTTACCAGCCCGCCTTCCGCCGCGCGCTGCTGGCCACCGCCGAGCAGATCCGCAGCGGCCTGCCGGAGGGCGCGCAGCAACTGCTGGATGCCCGCGAAGCCGCCGACTACCGCGGCGAAAAATCCTCCGCCGCCCGCTTCGGCCACATTCCCGGCGCCCGCCACTGGGATGTGGGCGTCGAGCTGGCCGAAGGCGGCCGCCTGGCCGCGCCCGCCGCGCTGCACGCCCGGCTGGAAGCGGCCGGCGTCAGCGCCGATCAGCCGGTCGTTCTCTACTGCGGCGGTGGCGGGCGCGCCGCGCGCAGCTTCCTCGCCCTCAGCGCCGCCGGCCACGAGCAGGTGGCGGTGTATCCCGCCTCCTGGCGCGAATGGGGCAATCGCGACGATCTGCCGCTGGAAACCGCCGCACCTGCCGTGCCCGCCTGACGCTTTCCCCTCCCACCGACTTCCGCACGCCCGGACAGAACACCGGGCCGCACCCGAAACCCGTAAAGGAATCCCCATGCAAGCCCTGGCAACAGACGAAAAACTGGAACGCGCGCAGCAGAAGGTGCTGTCCATCGCCGATTACATCGGCCGGCGCGAAAACCATGCCGGCGTCACCGTCGAGCCCTATTCGCCGGTGGTCGGCGCCCATGTGCGCGGGCTGCGGCTGGAGCGCGGCGCCACGGTGGGCGCCGACGTCCGCCAGTTCCTCTACGACCGCCTGCTGCGCTACGGCTTCCTCGCCTTCGAGCCGGGTACGGTGCGCGGCGAGGACTTCGGCGAGCTGGTACAGCTGTTCGGCGAAGCCCGCTACACCGGCACGCCCTACACGCCGGCGGCCAAGGACGACGGCAAGGTGAACACCATCGATTCGCGCATCAAGAAGACGCGGATGAACTTCATCTGGCACATCGACCAGGCCTTCCGCCCGCAGCCGCCGCGCTTCACCGCGCTGTTCGGCAAGACGGTGCCGGCCTTCGGCGGCGACACCCTGTTCTCCAACGCCGCGGCCGCCTACGACCTGCTGGACCCGCTGTTCGCCCACTATCTGGAAACCCTGGTGGCGGTGCATGACGTGGAAACCCAAGGCTTCCTCACCCTGGCCTACCAGGATCCGCAGGAGTTGGCGCAGCAGCGGGCGCAGAACCCGCCGATCGAGGCGCCGCTGATCCGGGTGCATCCGGAAACCGGCCGCAAGCAGATCTATGTGAACGAGCTCTACACCCAGCGCATCCTCGGCCTCTCCCGCAGCACCAGCCAGCACCTGCTGGACATCCTGTTCGAGCAGATCAAGTCGCCGGAAGTACAGACGCGCTTCCGCTGGGAGGAAGGCGTGGCGCTGATCTGGGACAACCGCAGCGTGCAGCACCGCGGCGTGGGCGACTACGGCGACGGCCACCGCGTGCTGCACCGGGCCATCATCGCCTGAGCCTCCGCTCCGGCTCCGTCCAACTCACCGCCAACCAGCCCCTTGCAGGCAGGCGCCGCAGTGCGCCGCCCGCCCCCGGAGAGAAGCATGAATCGCAGAAACGCCCTCAAAACCCTGGCCGCCTTCGGCGCCGCCGCCTGGAGCGGCGCCAGCCTGGCGCAGGCCCGCCCGGTGCGCATCACCCTGCCCTCGCCCGGCAGCGCCGGCTCGGTATGGCAGCCGCTGGTGGACAAGCTCGGCCTCGCCGCCGAAAGCGGCCTCAACCTGTCCTGGGTCACCGCCGATCCGGGCAAGATGCAGGTGCAACTGTCCGCCGGCGCGCTGGACATCGGCGTGTTCGGCGCCGTCGGCCTCAGCACCCTGATCAACCGTGGCAGCGACATCGTGCTGTTCGGGCCGGCGCTGAACAACCACGGCCGCTGGCTGGTGCGCGGCGACAGCGGCTACAAGTCGCCCCGCGACCTCATCGGCAAGACCATCGCCACCACCGCCGAGACCAGCGAGACCTATCTGCAGGCGCGCATCGCCGCCCACCTGAGCGGCATCGACCTGAAGAAGGACATCAAGGTCATCCACGGCTCGCCCACCGCCAACCTCGCCCTGTTCGAGCGCGGCGACGTGGACGCCATCATCACCCTGGAGCCGACCGCCAGCCGGCTGGTGGGCCGCGGCGCCAAGGAAATCGCGCGGGTGGCGGACATCTGGAAGCAGGCCACCGGCCAGACGCAGGATCCCTTCCTCGTCGGCCTCGCCGCCAGCCGCGGCTGGCTGGAGGCCAACCGCGGCACCGCGGCACGGGTAGTGGAGCTGTTCAAGGCGGTCAACGGCCGCATCCGCCAGCAGCCGACGCTGCTCACCGGCGTGGCCAGCGAGATCGGCTTCAAGCCGGACGAGCGCGCCGCCATCGACCTGCTGCCCTCGCGCCTCACCGACTCCTACGCCACCGCCTGGGATGAATCGGTGTTCGGCGTCATCGACAAGCAGATCGAGGTCGCCGCCGAACTCGGCCTGCTCAGCGCCAGACCGCCGGGCAAGATCTACCTGAAGGTGTGATGTGAAGTCCGCCGAAACCCTGCCCTTGCCGGCGCGCGGCTTCCGCTTCGGCGCGCGCTGGCGGGCGCTGCTGGCCGAGAGCCTGCCGCCCACCGCCTTCTTCGTGCTGCTCGCCGCCGGCTGGGAGCTGATGGCGCGCTGGCTGAATTCGCCGCTGGTGCCGGACATCGCCACCATCTTCCGCGAGCTGCTGGTGATCTGCGAAAGCGGCTTCGCCTTCACCGAGATCTGGATCACCTTCGTGCGCATGGCGCTGGGCTTCCTGCTGGCGCTGGCGGTGGCCTTCCCCATCGGCATCGCCGCCGCGGTGTCGCGCACCGCGGCGCGCTTCTTCGAGCCGGGCATCATCCTCGGCCTCACCGTGCCCGGCCTGGTGTGGGCGCTGCTGTGCGTGATCTGGTTCGGCGTCAGCCTGGCCTCGCCGGTGATCTCGGTGGCGCTGGGCGTGCTGCCCTCGCTGGTGATCTCGGTGCAGCACGGCGTCGGCTCGCTGAGCCTGGAGATCATCGAGATGTCGCGGGTGTTCCGCCTGCGCCGCGGCGCGGTGCTGCGCAAGATCTGGGCGCCCCAGCTCTACGCCTTCATCATCTCCGGCTGCCGGGTGGGTTTCTCCATCGCCTGGAAGGTCATCGTGCTGGTGGAGATCTTCGGCATGTCCAACGGCGTCGGCTACCAGCTCAACGCCCAGTTCAGCACCCAGAACGTGGAAGGGGTGATCGCCTGGACGCTGGCTTTCTGGCTGGCGATGATCGTGGTCGAGCGCGGCATCTTCCAGCCGCTGGAGAAGCACGCCAACCGCTGGAAGAAGGGGAGCGCCCATGAGTAGCGGCATCCTGGTGCAGGACGTGCGCAAGTCCTTCGCCGGCGTGCGCGGCCAGGCCGGCACGCCGGTGTTCGACGGCCTGTCGCTGGACATCAAGGCCGGCGAGCTGATCGCCCTGGTCGGCCCCTCCGGCTGCGGCAAGTCCACCATGCTCAACTTGGTCGCCGGCCTGGACCGGCCGGACCGCGGCGCCGTCCGCTTCGACCGCGCGCTGCCGGACACCGACCTCGGCGTGGTGTTCCAGCAGCCGCGGCTGCTGGACTGGCTGACGGTGGAAGAGAACATCACCGTGGTGTTCGAGCGCGAGGGCCGCGCCAAGGGCGATCCGCAGCGCATCGCCCGCGAGCTGCTGGCCAAGGTCGGCCTGCTGGAGCACGCCGGCGCCTATCCGCAGTTCCTCTCCGGCGGCCAGCGCCAGCGGGTGGCCATCGCCCGCGCCTTCGCCATCGCGCCGGACGTGCTGCTGCTGGACGAGCCCTTCAGCGCGCTGGACGAACTCACCGCCCGCCGCCTGCGCCTGCTGCTGCAGGCGCTGTGGCTGGGCGAGGGCCACCGCCCCACCGGCATCCTGGTCACCCACAACATGCTGGAAGCAGCCTTCCTCGCCGACCGCATCTATGTGATGGGCGGCCGGCCGGCGAGCTTCTCGGCGGTAATCGAGGTGGACCTGCCGCGCCCGCGCAGCCCGGACGATCCAGCGCTGTTCGAGGTGCACCGGGAGATCATGCAGGCGCTGGAATAGCGCGGCAGGCCTTGCAGGCGCAGTCCCGCGACAAGCAAAGAGGCCCGGCACGCAATCGTGCGCCGGGCCTCTTCCTTTCCCGCCGGCCTTGCCAGCCCGAAGGCCGGCAAGGACGCTCAGCGGAACACGATGGTCTTGTTGCCGTGGACCAGCACCCGGTCTTCCAGGTGGTAGCGCAGGCCGCGCGCCAGCACGGTTTTCTCGATGTCCTTGCCGTAGCGCACCATGTCTTCCACCGAGTCGGAGTGGTCGATGCGGATCACGTCCTGCTCGATGATGGGGCCCTGGTCCAGCTGGGCGGTCACATAGTGGCAGGTGGCGCCGATCAGCTTCACGCCCTTGGTCCAGGCCTGGTGGTAGGGCTTGGCGCCGACGAAGCTGGGCAGGAAGCTGTGGTGGATGTTGAGGATGCGGCCGGGATAGGCGCCGCACAGCTCGGGCGACAGGACCTGCATGTAGCGCGCCAGCACCATCACGTCGCCGCCCACGTCCTCGAACAGGCGCTGCACCTCGGCATAGGCTGCCGCCTTGTTGTCGGCGCTCACCGGCACATGGTGGAAGGGAATGCCGTGCCATTCGACGAAGCCGCGGAAGGTGTCGTGGTTGGAGATCACGCAGGGGATCTCGATGTCCAGCTCCTTCGACTGCCAGCGCGCCAGCAGGTCGTACAGGCAGTGCTCCTGCTTGGACACCAGCACCACCACCCGCTTCTTCACCGCCGAATCGCTGATCTTCCAGTCCATGTCGAACTCCTCGGCGATGGGGCGGAAGCGCTCGCGGAACTCGGCGAGGTGGAAGGGCAGCGAGGAGGCCTTGATCTCGATGCGCATGAAGTAGCGCCCTACCTCTTCGCCCTCGCCTGGCGGTTCCGCGTGCAGCGAGGTTTCGAGGATCCAGCCCTTGTGTTCGGCGATGAAGCCGGAAACGCTGGCGACGATGCCGACGCGGTCGGGGCAGGAGGCGGAGAGGGTGTAGAAACGTTCGCGGTGCATGGCAGTACGGCTGGAGACGGCAGGGAGGATCAGGCGTTACGGGCGAAGGCGAGGTCGATTTCGCGGCGCAGGGCGGCGTAGTCGCGCACCACCGGGTACTGCGGAAACTCGCGTACCACGTTCTCCGGCGGGTGGAACAGGATGCCACCGTGGGCTTCGCCCAGCATCGCGGTGTCGTTGTAGGAGTCGCCGGCGGCGACCACCTTGAAGTTCAGTTCCTTGAAGCGCTTCACCGCCTCGCGCTTCTGGTCCGGCATGCGCAGGTGGTAGTTCACCAGGATGCCGTCGGCGCCGGCTTCCAGGCTGTGGCAGAACAGCGTCGGCCAGCCGAGCTGGCGCATCAGCGGGTGGGCGAATTCGTAGAAGGTGTCGGACAGGATCACCACCTGGTATTCCTCGCGCAGGCTGTCGAGGAACTCCCGCGCGCCGGCCATGGGGCCCATGCTGGCGATCACTTCCTGGATGTCCGGCAGGCCCAGCTTCTTCTCCGCCAGGATGTTCAGGCGGTACTTCATCAGGGTGTCGTAGTTCGGCTCGTCGCGGGTGGTGCGGCGCAGTTCCGGGATGCCGGTGCGTTCGGCGAATTCGATCCAGATTTCCGGAACCAGCACACCTTCAAGGTCGAGACAGACGATTCTCACCAGACGCTCCTGTGGCACGAGAGGGCAAAGGCGCGATTCTAGCAGCCGCAGCCGCCACCGCCCCCATCCGCCGAGGAGATTCGAGGCCGCCGTGGAGGATGCCCGTATTCGGGCATTTCCGGGGTGGAAGCGCCCCAGGCGAGCTTCCATACTGCTCAAAACACCCCGAGCAAAGCCTTACTCCCCGCCCCCCAAGCTGCTCCCCCGCCCGTTCGCCTCCTTCCCCATGATCAAGCTCATCCCCATCGAAAAGCTGCGGCCCGGCATGTATGTGCACGACCTCAACTGCGGCTGGCTGGACCACAATTTCGCCCGCAGCCGCTTCGCGGTGAAGGACGATGAAACCGTGAGCGAGGTGCGCTCCATCGGCGTGCATGAGATCTACATCGACACCGCGCGCGGCGCCGACATCGACGGCGGCACCTCGGCCGAAGAACAGGCCCGCCAGGTGGATGCGCAGATGGAGGCCATCGCCGCCGCCGGCCCGGACGTGCGGCCGCCGCCCTCGGTGATGGAGGAAATGCGCCAGGCGCGCGGCCTGCACCGCGACGCCAACCGCATCGTGCGCAACATGATGAGCGACATCCGCCTGGGCCGGCAGATCGAGATGGAGCAGATCGAGCCGGTGGTGGAGCGCATCGTCGATTCCATCTTCCGCCAGCAGGATGCGCTGCTGCCGCTGGCCCGGCTGAAGACCCACGACGAATACACCTTCCTGCACTCGGTGTCGGTCTGTGCGCTGATGACCGCCTTCGCCCGCGCGCTGGAATTGCCGCGCGAGGTCATCCACGAGATCGCCATCGGCGCCCTGCTGCACGACGTCGGCAAGGCCAAGGTGCCGGACGCCATCCTGAACAAGCCGGCCAAGCTCACCGACGCCGAGTTCGACAAGATGAAGTCCCATGTGGTGCAGAGCAAGATCATCCTGCAGCACACGCCCGGCATCAGCCAGATTGCGCTGGACGTGGCCGCCCAGCACCATGAGCGCTTCGACGGCACCGGTTACCCCAACAAGCTGAAGGGCGAGGAGATCAGCCTCTACGGCCGCATGGGCGCCATCGTGGATGTGTACGACGCCCTCACCTCGGACCGCGTCTATCACAAGGGCATGGCACCCACCGAGGCGCTGCGCAAGCTGCTGGAGTGGAGCAAGTTCCACTTCGAACCGACGCTGGTGCAGGCCTTCATCCGCGCTATCGGCATCTACCCCACCGGCTCGCTGGTGCGGCTGGAGAGCGGCCGGCTGGCGGTGGTGCAGGAACAGCATCCGGAGCATCTGCTGCAACCCACGGTGAAGGTGATCTACCACAGCAAGGGCCACTACCTGGAGCCGGAGGTGGTGGACCTGCGCCGGGTGCAGCAGGAGCGCATCGCCAGCCATGAGTCCTTCGAGAGCTGGGGGATAGATCCGGCGCGCTGGCTGGCGGCTTGAGGGGCGGGGGGAAAGTGCCGGCGTGGCGGGGCGCTCTGCCTTCGCCCCTTGCGGGAGAGAGGGAGCGGCGCCTGATCAAGCGCTGGCGCCCTGGCGGGCGCGCGCCCTCTCCCCGGCCCTCCCCCGCTAGGGGGGAGGGGGAAAACCTCGCCTCTCGGCGCCATCCGGTTTTCTGGGCAGCGTTGCGGCCTGACCGGGAGTTGCGCCCTGACCTGAGTTGTGGCTGGCCCTGGATATGGGCAACCCGCTCGCAACGGACCTGAGCCCGGCCCTTCGCCGGCGCTGACGCCGCGCCGGCACTCACTTCCCGGAATGCCAAGCGCCCGCCGCCCTCAATCCGCCGGCAGCGCCTCCAGCGCTTCCGAAATCTCCAGCCAGCGCAGTTCCGCCTCGTCTATCCAGCCCGACAGCTCGCCCTGGCGCTTGAGCAGGGTCTGCAGCTGGGCGGCTTCGGCGCCGGTGTACAGCGCCGGGTCGGCCAGGCGGGCGTCCAGCAGCTTCTTTTCGCCCTGCCAGCCGGCCAGCTTCTTTTCGATCTGGTTCAGTTCCTTCACCAGCGGCCGGCGCGCGACCAGCCGCGCCTGGCGGGCGGCGGCGGCCTGCTCGCGTTCGGCCTTGCGGCTGGCCTTGTCGGCGCCGCGGGCCGGATCCTGGCCGGCGGCGGCCAGTTCGGCGCGGCGGGCGGCCAGCCAGTCGCGGTAGTCGTCCAGGTCGCCGTCGAAGGGCTGCACCCGGCCATCGTCCACCAGCAGGAAGCGGTCGCAGGTGGCGCGCAGCAGCGCGCGGTCGTGGGACACCAGCACCATGCCGCCGTCGTAGTCCTGCAGCGCCAGCGTGAGGGCGTGGCGCATTTCCAGGTCGAGGTGGTTGGTCGGTTCGTCCAGCAGCAGCAGGTTGGGCCGCTGCCAGATCAGCAGCGCCAGCGCCAGGCGCGATTTCTCGCCGCCGGAGAAGGGGCCGCAGGCGGCGGTGGCCGGCGTGGAGGTGCCGCCGTTGCCGTCGCCGCGGAAGTCGAAGCCGCCGAGGTAGTCGCGCAGCTCCTGTTCGCGGGTGGCCGGGTCCAGCCGCAGCATGTGCTGCAGCGGCGATTCATCCGGCCTCAGGGTTTCCAGCTGGTGCTGGGCGAAGTAGCCGATGGCCAGGCCCTTGCCTTCCAGCCGGCGGCCGGCGGCGAGAGCCAGCTGGCCCGAGAGCAGCTTGATCAGCGTGGACTTGCCGGCGCCGTTGCGGCCCAGCAGGCCGACGCGCTCGCCCGGCCGCAGCACCAGGCCGATGCGTTCCAGCACCGTCTTGCCGACATAGCCGACCGCGCCATCCTCGATCTGCAGCAGCGGGTCCGGCGCCGCCGGGCTGGGGCGGAAGCCGAAGCTGAAGGGCGTATCCACATGGGCGGCGGCGATGCGCTCCATCCGCTCCAGCGCCTTGATGCGGCTCTGCGCCTGGCGCGCCTTGGTGGCCTTGGCGCGGAAGCGGCGCACATAGTCTTCCATGTGGGCGATCTGGCGCTGCTGGCGCTCGTACAGCGATTGCTGCTGCGCCAGGCGCTCGCCGCGCTGGCGCTCGAAATCCGAGTAGCCGCCGCTGTAGAGCGTGAGCTTCTGCTGTTCGATGTGGGCGACGTGGGTGACGCAGGCGTCGAGGAATTCGCGGTCGTGGGAGATCAGCAGCAGGGTGCCAGGGTAGTCGCGCAGCCACTGCTCCAGCCAGATCACCGCGTCCAGGTCGAGGTGGTTGGTGGGTTCGTCCAGCAGCAGCAGGTCTGAGCGGCACATCAGCGCCTGGGCGAGGTTGAGGCGCATGCGCCAGCCGCCGGAGAAATCGGCCACCGGCCGTTCCATGTCGGCGACGGAGAAACCCAGGCCGTCCAGCAAGGCCGCCGCGCGGGAGCGGGCGGCGTAACCGCCGATCTCGTGCAGGCGGGCGTGCAGCTCGCCGATGCGCTCGCCGGCGTGGGCGGCCTCCGCCTCCACCAGCTCGGCTTCCACCTTGCGCAGCTCGATGTCGCCATCCAGCGCGTATTCGATCGCCGGCCGCGGCAGGCCAGGGGTTTCCTGGGCGACATGGGCGACAACCCAGCCGGGCGGCATTTCGAGATCGCCCTGGTCCTGGTGCAGCTCGTCGCGCAGCAGCGCGAACAGGCTGGACTTGCCGCTGCCGTTGGCGCCGGTGAGGCCGACACGCCAGCCGGGGTGGATCTGCAGGGTGGCACCCTCGACCAGGGTTTTGGCGCCACGGGCGAGGCGCAGGTTGCGAAAACTGATCACGGGCGGAAGCTGTCGACAAACAAAGGCGGTATTCTACGCATCCCGCGCAAGCCGCCCCGCAACCTTCTTCCGCAGCCCCGCCGCCGCATGTCCACACGCCTCGTTCCCGCCCTGCTGCTCGCCCTGATCGCCCCGCTGGCCTCCGCCCAGGACTCTTCCGCCGCCGGCACGCCGGCGCAGCAGGCCTCGCACCTCAAGGCCGAGGCCAAGAAACTGCGCGCGCAGGCGGATTCGACCTACACCGCGGCGGAGCAGGACTGCTACCACCGCTTCCTGGTGAATGCCTGCATCGACAAGGAAAAGCAGCGCCGCCTGGACACGGTGAGCGAGGCGCGCAAGCTGGAGGCCGAGGCCCGCCGCATCGACCTCGCCGAGAAGCAGCGCATCGCCACCCAGAGCCCTTCGGCTCAGCCGCCCAAGGAGCCGGCAGCACCCTCGCCGGATCTCACCATCCAGCCAGCCAGCGAAGCCGAGCGCATCCGCGCCGAGCGCGACGCCGCCGCCCGCAAGGCGGAGCAGGAGGCCACCGCCTCCCGCCGCGCCGCCGACAGCGCCCGCAGCCGCCAGCGCAGCGAAGCCGCCGCCGAGGCATCCGACCGCGCCGACCAGGCCGCCCGCGACCGTGCCCGCTACGAAGAGCGCATCCGCGATTACGAAGAGAAGAAGGCGCGCGACGCCGCCGGCCGCTGAAAGCGGATACCCGCGGCGGCGGGTTCAGCGCCGCGACGATTGGAAAACCCAGCGGAAACCATCGCCCAGCACACCGAAGCCGGCGGAGAAGCGGATACAGCCACCGGTCTCCGTGTCAGGCAAATCCAGCGCGCGGCACAGGGCTGATCAGACATGAGGCCGCCAGCGCCGCCATCACCACCCGGCAGCCGGGCAAAGCCGCCGCCCTCGACATCCCCCGCCGACTCAGGCCGGCGCCTCTCCGCCAGCCACCTGCGCCTGCTGCGCCCAGGCCAGCGCATCGTCCAGCCTGTCATTGCCCCAGAACAGCTCCTTGCCGACGACGAAGCTGGGCGCGCCGAACAGCCCCGCCTCGGTGGCCTGCTCGGTTTGCCGGTGCAGGGCCAGCTTGTTGTCCTCGCTCTCGGCGCGCGCCACCAGTTCGGCCGCCGACAGGCCCATGCAGAGCAGCAGATCGCTGATCACGCCGACGTCGCCGATGTCCTTGTCCCTGGCGAAGTTGGCCTGCATCACCGCCTGGGAGAAGGGCGCCACCCAGCCCTCCTGCGCGCCCAGCAAGGCCAGCCGCGCCGCCAGCAGGCCGTTGCGCGGGAAACGGCTGGGCAGGCGGAAAGGCAGCGCGTACTTGGCCGCCAGCCGCTCCATGTCGCGCCACATGTAGCGGCCCTTGGGCGGATAGATGTTGAAGGGGGAATCGTTCCAGCCCAGGGCCATGAACACCGGGCCGAGCAGAAAGGGGCGCCAGGCGATCTGCACGCCGGCGGCCTGCGCCGCTTTTTCCACCCGCATCACCGCCAGGTAGGAATAAGGGCTGGCGAACTCATACCAGAACTCCACGACCGGACCTTGCATGAGGCATACCTCCAGGGGGAGACACGGCTGCCGGCGGCCACCAGGGTGGGCGGGCCGCCGCGGATCATTACGCCTTCGTGCGTGAGCCGCCAGCGCCCACGGACCGCCATCCTACCGCCATCGCCGGCGCTTGCCCGGCTCTGATGCCGATGGGTTGGCGGAACTCAGTCCAGCCGCCAGCCAGCACCGTCATGCACGGCGGCGTAGCCTTCCCCGTTCGCAATCGGCGTGCCCAGGTCGATCTGGCGGAAGCGCCGCATGGCGGAGCCATCCACGCTGGCCAGCTGGCCGGCGATGAAGAGCCGGATGGCCTGCAGGAACTGGCCGTGGCCGAACACCAGGATGTCGCGCAGGCCCTGCCGGCGGTAGCCGGCGAGCTGCAACAGCGCATCGCTGACCCGGCGGTGGAACAGCGAAAAGCTCTCCGCATCCTCGCCCTCCAGCCGCTCCGGGTCTGCTGCCTGCCAGTAGGCCTCCGCCCAGGGCCGGCGCTGGAGCACCGTGGTGCCGGCGCAGCGCGAGGGGCTGAGATAGGTGAATTCCTGGATCGGCAGGCTGACCACCGGCGCGGCGGGGAAGCGGGCGATGGTGGGCGCCGCCGTCTGCCGCGCGCGCAGGAAGGGCGAGGTGACGATGAGGTCCGGCAGCCCGCCGATGCGGCCGGCGATCTCCATCGCCTGGGCCTCGCCGCGGGCGGTCAGCGGAATCGCGCCCGGGTCGTCGCTGGGCAGGCCGGCGTTGGCGGCGCTTTCGCCATGGCGGAAGAAGCGGACGCGCAGTCCGCCGTTTTCGGCTGTGTTCAAGTGCGGCTCCGGCCTGTTGCGTTCATCGCGGGGTGAGTGGGGCGCGGGCCGACCCTCACCGGTAGCGCGCTTCCACCAGGTCGATCTGGCGCACCAGCTTGCGCGAGATTTCGTCCGAGATCTGGCCGCGGCGGGCAAGGCGGAAGATGGCTTCGCGCTCCGCCTGCAGCCCGGCCAGGCGCAGCGCCACCTCGGCCTGGTCGGCCTGGCGCAGGCGGGCGGCATCCACGCCGCTGACGTTGCCGTCTTCCAGCCGGTGCTGGTAGTTGGCCATGACCCGCACCGCGGCATTGGTGTAGAGATCCGCCTCGATGGCGCTGTCGCCGCACAGGCCGTGGCGCGCCTTCTCCACCGCGGCGATGGCGGCCGCCGCGGCTTCGCGGCGGGCGAAATCCTCTTCCCGGCGCTCGGCCGGCTCGTCCGGCAGTTCCAGGCCGCGCAGCAAGCGCGGCAGGCCGATGCTGGCGACCAGCAAGGACACCAGGATCACCGCCGCCGCCAGGAAGATGGCCAGATCGCGCGCCGGGAAGGGCGAGCCGTCCGGCAGCATCAGCGGCAGCGTCAGCACGCCGGCCAGGGTGATGGCGCCGCGCACGCCGGCCAGCGAGGTAGCCAGCAGCAGGCGCACGTCCGGCTTGGCCAGCGACTCGCCGCGGCGGTAGGCGCGGAACAGGTTCCAGCGCAGCGACACCCACACCCAGGCAAAACGCAGCAGCGCCAGCACCAGCATGATCACCAGCGCATACGCCGCCAGCCACCAGGGGTTGAGGTGGCCGGTTTCCTCCACCGTGGCCACCGCGCCGCGCAGGATGCCGGGCAGCTGTTCGCCCAGCAGCACGAACATGATGCCGTTGAGGGAAAACTGCAGCATGTCCCACACCGCGGCACGCTGCACCCGGGTGGTGGCCAGCGCGCGGCCGCTCAGCTCGACGTAGCTCATGGTGATGCCGGCGGCCACCGCGGCGAGGATACCGGAGGCCTGCAGGTGCTCCGCCGCCAGGTAGGCGCCGAAGGGAATCAGCAGGCTCACCAGGATGGGCGAGCCGCTCTCCTCGCCGAACTGGCGCGACAGCCAGCGCTGCGCCAGGCTGATGCCCCAGGTGACGCCGACGCCGATGGCCAGCCCGCCGAAGGCCACCCACAGGAAGGTGACCGAGGCCGAGGCCAGCGAGAAGGAGCCGGTCATCGCCGCCGCCACCGCGAAGCGGAAGCACACCAGGCCGGAGGCGTCGTTGAGCAGGGATTCGCCTTCCAGGATGTGCATCAGCCGCTTGGGGATGGGTGCCCGCGCGGCGATGGACGACACCGCCACCGGATCGGTGGGCGACAGGATGGCCGCCAGCGCGAAAGCCACCGGCAGCGGCATCGCCGGAATCAGCCAGTGGATCAGGAAGCCGGCGCCGATCACGGTGAACACCACCAGGCCGAAGGCCAGCTCCAGGATCACCGCCTTGTCGCGGAACAGGCCCACCTTGGGAATGCGCCAGCCATCGAGAAAGAGCAGCGGTGGCAGGAAGAGCAGGAAGAAGATTTCCGGGTCCAGCACCACACCGTGGCCGAACACCCCGGCGATCACCGCGCCGAGCGCGATCTGTATCAAGGGCAGCGGCAGGGAGAAAGGCACCACCCGCACCAGATAACCACTGCCCACCACCGCCAGCAGCATCGCCAGCACCACTTCTATCGAATGCATTCCCGTTCCATCGTCAGGCCCACGCGCCAGGGCGGAATTTTAGCGCGCCGCGCCCCTTCGCACGGCGCCGCGCACAACTGCTCACACTGCCATCCGGCATGGCGGCTTCACCGATACACCGTGCGGGAGGCTTGTCCGTTTTCGTCCGCTTCCGGTCCGCGAGCCGCCTTACCGGCGGTGATGGCGGCGCCTAGCATCCGTCCCACACCCTCACCTCCGGAGCCGCCCATGACCAACACCGCCCTGATCATCATCGACGTCCAGGAATCCTTCCGCCATGCGCCCTTCTGGCGCGAGGACGAACTGCCCGCCTTCCGCGACGCCCTGCTGCGGCTGGAGGCCGGCTGCCGCGAGCGCGACGTGCCGGTGGTGCACATCTTCCACGTCGGCGCCGCCGGCCCCTTCACCGAGGAATCCGGCCTGGTACGGCCGCTGGACTGGCTGCCGGCCGAGCCCGCCGTCAGCTTCCGCAAGCACACCCACAACGCCTTCACCGACACCGGCCTGGACCTGTGGCTGCGCCGCCGCGGCATCACCCGGCTGATCATCGCCGGCATACGCACCGAGCAATGCTGCGAAACCACCGCCCGGCTGGCGGGCGACACCGGCTACGCGGTGGATTTCGTCACCGAGGCCACGCTGACCTTCGCCATGACCCACGCCGGCAGCGGACGGGTTTACAGTCCGCAGGAGATCAAGGACGGCGTCGAACTGGTGCTGGCCGGCCGCTTCGCCCGCATCACCGATGTGGCCGGCGCGCTGGAGGCAGCCAGCGCCTGAAGCCGCGACAAGCGAACACCGCCCGCTCCGCCGGAGCGCGGCGAGCCCACAGGCCGGAACAACCGATGGACGATTCACCGCGCAGATTCCCTTCCGGCCCGCCGCCCTCCCGCGGCCCCCACGCTGGCGAGGCGCCCGCAGCCCTGCGGCCGCCCGCCTCGGCCGGGCTGACCATCTACTTCGCCCTCACCCCCCATTTCCTGCTGCTGGACTACGCCGGCCCGGCCGAGGTCTTCCGCCTTGCCGCCGCCCACGGCGCACCGCTGCGGCTGCACAGCTGCGCCGCCGCGCCCAGCCTGGCCTGCTCCATCGGCCTGGAGATGAGCGGGCTGGAAGCGCTGCCCGCCGTGCTGCCGGCCGATGCCCTGGTGATGGTGGGCGGCATGGCCGACACCGCCGCCAACCTCGGCCATCCGCACACCCGCGCGGTGGTGCGCTGGCTGGCGGAGCAGGTGGGCCGCGAAACCGCGGTCGCCAGCGTCTGCGCCGGCGCGCTGTTGCTGGGCGAGGCCGGCCTGCTCGCACGCCGCCGCTGCACCACCCACCACGCCCTGCAGGCGCAGCTGCGGGCGGCGGCGCCGGACGCCACGGTGGAGGAAGGCCGCATCTTCGTCGAGGATGGCCCGGTCACCACCAGCGCCGGCATCACCACCGGCATAGACCTGGCGCTGCACCTGGTGGAGCGCCACTTCGGCGCCGCGCTGGCCGCCCGGGTGGCGCGCGACATGGTGATCTGGGTGCGGCGCAGCGGCCACGACCCGCAGCTGTCGCCCTGGCTGGCCTGGCGCAACCACCTGCACCCGGCGGTACACAGGGCGCAGGACGAGATCGCCCGCGATCCGGCGCGCCCCTGGCCGCTGGCCGAACTGGCGGCGGCGGTGCACGTCAGCCCGCGCCACCTCAGCCGCCTGTTCGAGCGCCACGCCGGCCTGGGCGTTGCCGCCTACCAGCAGCAGCTGCGGCTGGCGCTGGCCCGCCGCCTGCTGGAAGACAGCACGCTGCCGCTGGAGCGGGTGGCCGAGCAGGCCGGCTTCGCCTCCGCCCGCAGCTTCCGCCGCGCCTGGGCGCAGCAGGAACACGAGCCACCGGGCGCAAGCCGGCGACGGAGTCGAGGCGCTGCCGCGGATTGAGACCGCGGACCGGCACGGCAGCCTGATGATCGCCCCGGCAGGGAATGACTCAACCGCCGGTTTGAAGCTCCCGTTCAGTTCAGGAAGAAACCAGTCGAAACCCGCTGCCGGCGGTGCGCTGCGGCCACTCCGTCGCCGCAGCTATCCATACGGCACGTTGCGGAAGCATTCAGGGTGAAGGGCTGAATCCGTCCGCCTCCCGGCTGATCGGCAAAAGCCCTGTCGGCTTCACCCCTTCGCCGGACGGTTGGCGATCCAGATGCCAGCACCCACCAGCCCCAGCGCGATGAACACCGGCGGCGTCAGCGGCTCGCCCAGCAGCAGGCCACCGGCCAGCACGCCGAACACCGGCGTCAGGAAGGAGAAGGAGGACAGCCGCGTCGCCGGATAGTGGCGCACCAGCCAGAACCACCCGAGATAGCTGGCCCCAGCCACCACCACCGTCTGGAACAGCAGGCTGCCCCACACCTGCGGCGTGGGCGCGAAGATGCCCGGCTCGCCCAGGCCCACCGACAGGAAGGGCAGTGCCAGCGCCGACACCGCCAGCTGGTACAACAGCGTCTTCTCCGGCACCGCGCGGCTGAGCGCCGACACCTTCACCGTCAGCGTGGTCGCACCCCACAGCAGCGCGGCGGCCAGCATCATCAGGTCGCCTATCCAGGCCTCGCCCGCCGGCAGCAGCAGGTTCTCGCCGAACAGCACCACCACGCCGGCGAAGGCCAGCGCCATGCCCACCCACTGCGCCCGCCGCATGGCCTCTTGCGGCAGCAGCCAGACCGCGCCCAGGGCGACGAAGAAGGGGGCGGTGTAGAGGAAGATGACCCCGCGCGAGGCGCTGGTGAACTCCAGCGCGCCGAAGATCAGCGCGAACTCGCCGGCAAACAGCAGCCCGGCGAGCAGGCCGGGCGCCAGCGTGCCATCCCGGAAATCGAACACCCTGACCCGCCGCGACGCCGCCCAGGCCCACACCAGCACGGTGGCGCCGATGGAGCGCAGGCCGGCCTGCAGCACCGGCGAGATGCCGGCATTGGCCAGCTTGATCGCCACCTGCTGCACGCCCCAGATGGCGCACAGCACGACCAGCAGGCCGACGGCGAAACGATCGAGATGGGTCTTGGGAGGCATGGGGCGGTTTCCTTGTGTTTGTTATGGGGTGGGGCGACTGCTATTGAGGCTGCATCTGTTTATTGGAGAGTGAAGCTTTTGCCGGACGGTGAAGCCCTGTAATCCGGCTGCGGTGGGTCTGTGCCCCCGGAGTGCCGTGGCTCTTCTTGATCTCGGCGAGGCGGGGTAGGCCATCGGGCTGGCCTTCAATGGGTACAAGGCTTGCCGGGCGCCCGGGCCCGGCTGGTATTCGAGACGGATGGCTGGGCGACGGCTTGCACTTGAGTGCAGGCTCGCGCTCGGACCGAAGGCTGGGGCCGGTGCGCGGGACTGCCCTTCGACAGGCCCAGGGCGAACGGAGGTGATTGGGGGAGTGGAAGTAGAAGGCCGGGACTGAGGGCAGCGGGATGGTTCCTGCACCCTCGTCCTTCCAGCCCTTTGGCCGCAATCCTCTCCAACAAGCAGCCCACCGCGCTGGTTTTCTCCCTCCCCCCTCGCGGGGGAAGGCCGGGGAGAGGGGGAGCGCCCGTCAGGGCGCTTAGCGGTCGTTCAAGCGCCGCTGCCCCCTCTCCCCCGGCCCCTCTCCCGCGAGGGGAGAGGGGAGAAAGACATTCCACACCCCAGGCGCAACCGCCTCACATCCGCCCGGTCAGAAACCAGCCCTGCTCAACCCTCACCCCAGCACCGCCGCCATCGCGGCGGCCACCGCCTCCACATTGTTGCCGTTGAGCCCGGCGGTACACATCCGCCCGGAGCGCACCAGGTACACGCCCTGCTCTTCCCGCAGCCGGTCCACCTGTTCCGGGCTCAGGCCGGTGTAGCTGAACATGCCGCGCTGGGCGGTGATGTAGCCGAAATCGCGGCCGGGCAGGCGGGCGTTGAGGCCGGCTTGCAGGCGTTCGCGCATGGTCTTGATGCGGCTGCGCATGCCGGTCAGCTCGGCTTCCCAATTGGCGCGCAGCGCCGGGGTGCCGAGCACCGCGGCGACGATGCGGGCGCCGTGCATGGGCGCGCTGGAGTAGTTGCGGCGCACGGTGGCCTTGATCTGGCCCAGCACCCGCTCGGCCGTCTCGGCGTCTTCGCACGCCACGCTGAGGCCGCCGCAGCGCTCGCCGTAGAGGGAGAAGTTCTTGGAGAAGGAGTTGGCGACGAAGAAGCAGACGCCGGCATCGGCCAGCGCGCGCAAGGCGTGGGCGTCTTCCTCCAGGCCGTCGCCGAAGCCCTGGTAGGCAATGTCGAGGAAGGGCAGCAGGCCGCGCGCCTTCACCACGGCGATCAACTCCGCCCACTGCGCCGCCGACAGGTCCACGCCGGTGGGGTTGTGGCAGCAGGCGTGCAGCAGCAGCACGCTGCCGGCCGGCATGGCGTTCACCGCCGCCATCATGGCGTCGAAGCGCAGGCCGCCGGTGGCGGGGTCGTAGTAGGGGTAGCTGTGCACCGTGAGGCCGGCGCCCTCGAAGATGGCGCGGTGGTTGTCCCAGGTAGGGTCGCTGACCCAGGCTTCGGCCTTGGGGAAGTAGCGCTTGATGAAGTCCGCCCCCACTTTCAGCGCGCCGGAGCCGCCCAGGGTCTGGGCGGTGGCGATGCGGCCGCCGCGCACCGCAGCATGGTCGGCGCCGAACAGCAGTTCCTGCACCAGCTTGCGGTAGTCGGCCGCGCCTTCCATCGGCAGGTAGGGCTTGGGCACGATGCGTTCCAGCAGCCCGCTCTCGGCCTCGCGCACGGCAGCCATCACCGGCAGCCGGCCTTCGTCGTCGAAATAGACGCCGATGCTGAGGTTGATCTTGTCCGCGCGCGGATCCTTCTGGAAGTTCTCGTTGAGGGTCAGGATGGGATCGCCGGGATAGGGCTCGATGTGCTGGAACATGGTGGTCTCTGGGTAAAGAACGGTGGGAAGGCGGGCGGACGGCGTGCTAGTCCACCACCGCCATGTCGATGCCCGAGGGCAGCTGCAGCCGGGCGCGCAGGGCGCGGGTGACTTCGATGCGGCCGTCGGCGGCCACCCGCAGCGCGTGCTCGATGCCGAAGTTGCGCACCTGCTGGCGCCAGCCCTCGCCGGCGATGTAGGCCGGCTTGCTGGCGGCGTCGGACAAGGTGCCGGCATCCGCCCGCGGGGTGATCAGCACAGTGAGCGACTCGGTGGCGTGGGCCGGCTCGCCGGTGCGCGGGTCCAGCAGGTGGGCGTAGCGCACGCCATCCAGCTCGAAGTAGCGCTGGTAGTCGCCGGAGGTGCCTATGGCCTCGCCGTCGTACAGCGGCATGGTGGCCAGCGGCCCCGGCTCGCGCGGGTGCTGGATGCCGATGCGCCAGGGCTGGTCGCCCTTGGCGCCCAGCGCCATGACGTTGCCGCCGATATTCACCAGCGCGTTGTGCACGCCCTTGTCGCGCAGGATGGCGATGGCGCGGTCCAGCGCGTAGCCCTTGGCGTAGCCGCCCAGGTCCAGCTGCACCGCCGGGTTGCGGCTGGAAACCTTGTTGCCGTCGATATCGAGGTCGGACATCCGCGGCCGCGCCGCCACCAGTTCGCGCACCTTGTCCATATCCGGCCGCTGCGGCACGAAGGTGTCGGTGTGGAAGCCCCACAGCGCGATCAGGCTGCCGAGGGCGGGGTCGAAGAGTTCGTCGCCGGTGGCGGCGAGGCGCTGGGCGTCCTTCAGCATGGCGGCGAGTTCGTCCGACACGGTGACGGTGTCGCCGCGCGCCAGGCCTTCGTTCAGCGTGGTGAGCTCGGAGGGTTCCCAGGCGTGGTAGGCGCGGTGCAGGCGGTCGAACTCGCCCAGCACCGCCGCCATCGCCGCGTCCGCCTGGGCCTGGTCCTCGCCATAGACGGCGACATCCACCCGGGTGCCGAAAACGTAGGACTCCTGATGGAAGACCTGCGGCCGCGAGCAGCCGGCGAGCAAGCTGGCGGCCAGCAACAGGCCGAACAGGTGCAGCAGGGAGAAGGCCGGGAGGAAGGGGAGCCGCAGCGGGGAAACCGGGTACTGCCGGGCAGACGGGAGGGCGGGCGGATTCATCGGACGAATCTTAGCGCAGCCCTCCCCGGCTTTGGCGGCCGGCTGCTGCGGCGGCGGCAGCAACGGCAGGGAGCGAGGAGCCACCGGAGCGCGGCAGCCCTGCCTTGCCGGGCCGCCGCAGTCCCGACTGGCCTCAGGCGAGCGCCGCTTCCAGCCGCTGGATGACCAGCCCGGCGACGTCGAAGCCCATCTGCGCGGCGATTTCCACCATGCAGGTGGGGCTGGTGACGTTGATCTCGGTGAGATGGCCGCCGATCACGTCCAGGCCGACGATGAGCAGGCCGCGCTGCCACAGGATGGGCGCCAGGTATTCGGCGATCTCGCGTTCGCGCGCGGTGATCGGCATCGCCACGCCGCGGCCGCCGGCGGCGAGGTTGCCGCGGGTTTCGCCGGCCTTGGGGATGCGCGCCAGGGTGAAGGGCACCACCTCGCCGCCGATGATGAGCACCCGCTTGTCGCCCTCCTTGATCTCCGGCAGGTAGCGCTGCGCCATCACCGTGCGGCTGCCGTCCTCGGTCAGCGTCTCGACGATGACGTTGCGGTTGGGGTCGTCGGCGGCGACGCGGAAGATGCGGCTGCCGCCCATGCCGTCCAGCGGCTTCAGGATGACGTCGCCGAACTCGTCGATGAAGGCATCCAGATCCGCCGCCTCGCGCGCCACCAGCGTGGTCGGCGCGAACTCGGGGAATTCCAGGATGGCGAGCTTCTCCGAGTGGTCGCGGATGGCGCGCGGGTCGTTGAACACTTTCACGCCGTCGCGCACCGCCCGCTCCAGCAGCCAGGTGGCGGTGACGTACTCGAAATCGAAGGGCGGGTCCTGCCGCATCAGCACCGCGTCGAACGTCGCCAGCGGCAGCTGCTGCGCCTCGCCGGCGCGGTACCAGTCGTGGTCGTCGGCGAACAGCGACAGCGGCACCGCGCGGGCGGACACCGCACCGTCGCGCCAGGACAGCGCCGGCCGCTGGATGGCCCACACCGCGTGGCCGCGGGCGGCGGCGGCCCGCATCATGGCGATGCTGGAATCCTTGTAGGCCTTCAGCTTCTCCAGCGGATCGACGATGAAGGCGATCTTGAGCTCACGGGTCATGGCCAGATCCTCAAGCCGCCGCTTCGATGGCGACCGGCTCGGTTTCCTCGATCTCCACCGAGGCCGCCAGCAGCGCCAGGCGGGCGACCACGCCGTAGGCGTAGAAGCGGTTGGGCGCGGCGTCCGGTGCCTGGCTGCAGTCCGGCAGGGTGCAGCAGGTCTCGAAGGCCAGCGGCTTGAAATGCATGCCAGGGGCGTTGAGGTTCTCGTCGCGGCCGCGCTCGGTGTGCACCCGGTAGAAACCGCCCACCACGTAGTGGTCCATCATGTACACCACCGGCTCGGCGACCGCGTTCTCCACCGTTTCGAAGGTGTGCACGCCTTCCTGGATGATGACTTCGTGCACCTCCAGGCCTTCCTTCACCACCGCCATCTTGTTGCGCTGGCGACGATTGAGGCCGACCACCTCGGAAGCGTCCTTCACCGTCATCACGCCCATGCCGTAGGTGCCGGCGTCGGCCTTGACGACGACGAAGGGCTCGTCGGTGACGCCGTATTCCTTGTACTTGGCGCGGATGCGGGTGAGCAGTTGATCCACCTGCGCCGCCAGGCATTCCTCGCCGGTGCGCTCCTGGAAGTTGATCTGGCCGCAGACGCCGAACTCCGGGTTGATGCGCCAGGGGTCGATGCCGATGGTTTCGGCGAACTCGCGCGCCACCCGGTCATAGGCCTCGGCATGGCGCGACTTGCGCCGCGTGTGCCAGCCGGCGTGCAGCGGCGGGATCACCCACTGGTCTTCCAGCCCTTGCAGGATGGCGGGCACGCCGCCGGAGAGGTCGTTGTTCAGCAGCACCGCGCAGGGGTCGAAGCCCTCCAGGCCGACGCGGCCGTCGCGCCGCTGCAGCGGCTCCAGCGTCAGCGTGGAGCCATTGGCCAGCTCCAGCGTGGTCGGCGCTTCCAGGTCGGGCAGCAGGCTGCCGATGCGGATGTCCAGCCCGGTGAGCTTGAGGATGGACACCAGCCGCGCCACGTTCTGCAGGTAGAACTGGTTGCGGGTATGGTTCTCCGGCACCAGCAGCAGCTTGCTCGCGTCCGGACAGATGCGCTCTATGGCCGCCTGCGCCGCCTGCACGCACAGCGGCATGAAGGCATCGTTGAGGTTGTTGAAGCCGCCGGGGAAGAGGTTGAGGTCCACCGGCGCCAGCTTGAAGCCGGAGTTGCGCAGGTCGGTGGAAGCGTAGAACGGCGGCAGGTGATCCTGCCACTGGACGCGGAACCATTGTTCGATGCGGCTGGCGCGGTCGAGGAACTGCTTCTCCAGTTCCAGCAGCGGACCGGTCAACGCGGTAGTGAGATGGGGAACCATGGCTGTTCTCGGAAAGGGCCGCGGCCGGAACCGCCACGGCGATTTGATGTGCGCGGATGTTACACCAAAGCCCGAAAACGCCCGGCCGGACGGCTGCGCCCACCCCAATCCGGGGAAAATCGATGGGGGGTGGACGGCCCGACTTCGGATCGACTATGACTCTTTTCATAGGCACCCGGAAGTCTCGCGCGTTTCACTGCGCATCCTGAAGCAGAACAAGAACATTCGAGACTCGAAGCCCCCATCGTGAAATTATACGAAAGTATTAAATCCTCAGCACGGCTCGCCCTGCTGGCGCCTGTCCGCCGTGGCGGCCGGCGCCTGCTGTTCGCCTGTCTGCTGGCGCTCGCTGTGCCGTTCGCGCTGGCGGCGGTGCCCACCGACGCCGACGACGCCAGCAGCCTGAGCACCACCGAACGCGCCTGGCTGGCCGCCCACCCGGTGATCCGCTACGGCGCCCATCCCGCCATCGCCCCCTACAGCTACCTGACGCCCCAGGGCCACCGCGGCGCCGACGCCGAGCTGATGGCCCTGCTCGGCCAGCGCCTGGGCGTGCGCTTCGAGTTCCGCCCCTACGCCGACTGGGAGGAAGTACTGCAGGCAGCACGCAACGGCGCCATCGACGTGGTCGCGCCCGCGGTCGCCACCGCGGAGCGGCGCGAGTTCCTGCTGTACACCCAGCCGGTGTACCGGCTGAAGTTCGGCGTGTTCATGCGCAACAACGCGCCCTACATCGAAGACCTGGAAGAGCTCGCCGGCCACCGCATCGGCGTGCAGCGCGGCTCCCTGCTGCTCGACATCCTGAAGCAGGAGCAGCCGCAGCTCGCCTACACCCCGGTGGAGAACCTGGAGCAGGGCCTGGAGCGGGTGGCGGCGGACGAGCTGGACGCCCTGGTCGGCCCGATCAGCCAGGTCTCCCACTTCGTGCGCGTGCGCAACTTCGACGACATCGACCTGCGCCTGGAGCTGCCCGACCAGGTGGCGCGCGCCATCGGCGTGCGCAAGGACTGGCCCGAACTCATCACCATCCTGGACAAGACCCTGCCGACGCTGGCCGCCGAGCGCCGCCGCGCGCTAGAGCGCAACTGGCTGGGCGACCGCCCGCGCGGCTTCACCGCCGCCCAGATCAGCTCGGTCGCCATCCCGGCGCTGGCGGTGCTGGGCATTGCCCTCGCCATTCTGATGGCCTGGGTGAACAAGCGCCTGCGGGAGTCCGAAGCCCGCGCCAGCCTGCTGTTCCGCAACCACAGCGCGGTGATGCTGCAGGTGGATGCCGCCAGCCGCTGCGTGGTGGATGCCAACCCGGCGGCGGTGCGCTATTACGGCTACCCGCGCAAGCAGCTCATCGGCATGCCGCTGGGCCAGATCAACACCCTGCCGGAGGACGAGCTGACGCGGCTGGTGCAGGCCACCGCCAACAACCAGGCCAGGCGCTTCATCGTCACCCACAGGCTGGCGGACGACAGCCTGCGCGACGTGGAGGTATTCACCTCGCCGGCGGCTATTGGCGGCCGCACCATCCTGCTCTCCATCATCCACGACATCACCGAGCAGCTGAACGCCGAGGCCCAGCTGCAGCGCATGGCCAGCTATGACCCGCTCACCGAGTTGCCCAACCGCCGCCTGTTCATGAACCGGTTGCGCGAGGAACTGGCCCGCCAGGGCCGCGACCAGGGCCACTTCGCCCTGCTGTTCGTGGACCTGGATGGCTTCAAGGCGGTGAACGACCGCCACGGCCACGACGCCGGCGACCGCCTGCTGCGCGAGCTGTCTACCCGGCTGCGCAACTGCGTGCGCGAGAGCGACACCGTGGCCCGCCTGGGCGGCGACGAATTCACCCTGCTGCTGCCGGATGCGCGCGATGCGGCGGACGCGGCCGCGGTGGCGCTGAAGATCATCGAGGCGGCGTCGCGGGAGGTGGTGCTGGACGACGGCCTGGCCGCCAATGTGTCGGCCAGCGTCGGCATCGCCCTCTATCCCGCCCACGGCCACGAGGCGGATGTGCTGCTGAGCAGCGCCGACTCGGCCATGTACCAGGCCAAGGCGGAGGGCAAGAACCGCTACGCCTTCGCCAGCGGCGACTGAGCCCCGCCGGCGGTTGCCGCGAGCGCCTCCGCCAGGACGCCGCCGGCCTCCGCCTCCGGCAGGAAGCGGGAGAACTCCGCCGGCAGCGGCGCATGTTCCAGGCTGCGCTGGGTGAACAGGAAGCGACCGTCGCAGACGTAGCCGAGGTCGGCCCAGGGCACCGCGTTCAGCGCCGCCGCCAGTTCGGCCGGCGCCACATCCTCGCGGCGCGGAAACACCGCCAGCACCGCGCCGTCGTAGTCCGGGCAGTCATGCACGAAGAAGGGCCGCGGTGCCCGCGTCTTGCCGTTCACATAGACGCGCGGGCGCCCGCTGCGGAAATGCAGCCGGCCCCATTGCCACCAGTTGCTTTCGTCGAAGCGCGCCACCTTGCGCCCCAGCAGCCGCGCCTTGTGCGGCAGCAGCGCGGCCGGCGCCGGCGCGTCGGCCGCCGGCAGCAGCATGGCGCGGGTCTGGCCGTCGCGCACGGTGGAAGAGCAGACGAAGGGGCGGTCGGCACCCAGCCCGGCATCGGAATACAGATCGTCGGCGCCGGACACCGCGCCGACCTTGACGAAGCCGATCTGCGACAGGCGCAGCGGATAGTCGCCACGGGCGAACATCAGGTGGCCGCCGCTCTCGACGAAGTAGCGCGTCTCCCAGGCGGGCGCCGCCAGCGCCGAGCCGAGGCGGTCGCCGGCGCCCAGTTCCGCATGGCGCAGCTCGCGCGCGCCGCGGTCTTTCTCGAAGCGCCAGATCAGGCAGTTGGGCACCGCGCCGTCGAACACCCTGGCGTCGCCCAGCTCGATGGCGTCGGTGATGGAGCCGCTGGCGTAGAGCAGTTGGTTGAGCTTCACCGCCGAGGTCGCCTTGAGGAAGTCGCGCGGGGTGATGAAGATCAGCTCGCCGCCCGGCGCCAGGTGGCGCAAGCACTTCTCGATGAAGAACAGGTAGAGGTTGGCGCGGCGGTCGAAGTCCGCCTTGCTGCCGCTGGCCAGGATGCGCTCCCGCGTCGGCGCCGGAATGTCCTGGCTGCGCACATAGGGCGGGTTGCCGATGATGGTGTCGAAGCGCTCGCTGTCCGGGTAGGCGAAGAAATCCATCGCCTGCGCGCCCGGCGGACAGTGGCGGGCGTCGAACTCGATGCCCACCGCGCCCGGCAGGTGGCGGAAGAAGGCCCCGTCGCCGCAGGAGGGTTCCAGCACCCGGCCATGGCGCCGGCGCAGGGCCAGCATGGCCTGCACCACCGCGTCCGGGGTGAACACCTGGCCCAGCCCGGCCACATCGCGCACCGCCGGCAGGCGGTCGTTCATGCGCGGCGGCCCGGCAGGCGGGCGGCGGAATGGAACGGGGCGGCGGAAGGCATCATGGAATGGCGGGCGGCTAGAAAGACGGCGAAAAGCGGGAAAACGGATGGCGGGCGGCGGATGCGCCCCGGACGATAAACGCGGCGGCGTCTGCACGCAATCTCCGCCGCGGGCCCACCTTCATCCGCCTTTCACATCCAGCGCTAACCATCCCGCACGGAAACAGCTCCGCCCCCGGCGGAGTACCATCCTTGCCGCCCCAGCCGCTGTCGCCCTCCCCCGCTTTTCCCCCAAGGCGCATGAACGACTACACCCTGCGACGAGCCCTCGTCCGCGATCTCGACCTTCTGTCCACCATAGAGCGCGCCGCCGCGCGCCGCTTTCCACCGGAAGACCTGCCGCCCAGCCTGCGCGACAAGGTGGTGCCGCGGCCGGCGCTGGCGCTGGCGCAGCGGGAAGGCCGGCTGTGGGTGGCGGCGGATGCCGAGGGGCCGGTGGGCTTCGCGCTGATGGAAACCGCCGGCGGCCTGGCGCTGCTGGCGGAGCTCAACGTACATCCGGACCACGGCCAGCGCGGGCTGGGTACCGCGCTGGTGCGGCGTTGCATCGCCTGGGCGAAGCGCCAGCGGCTGCCGGCCATCGCCCTGACCACCTTCGCCCAGTTTCCGTGGAATGCGCCCTTCTACGAGCGCCTGGGCTTCCGCCCGCTGGACCGCGGCGAGATCCCGGCGGATCTGGTCGCTGCGCTGGAAGCCCAGGGCGCGCTCGGCATGCGCGGCCGCATCGCCATGAGCCTGGACCTCGCCCGGCCACCGCGCCGCTTCAGGGCTCGTGCGGATTAGGACTCGCGCGGCTTAGGGCTCGCGCAGGTGATCCAGATCGGCGCGGTTGAGCTCGTCGGTATAAAGCTGCGGCGGCGCCACCGGCGGGCCGGCGAAGCACTGCAGCAGCACATTGCTCTGCGGCAGCGTGCGGAACAGCACCTCCACCGTGCACGGCCCGTATTCCGCCTGGATGGTGGCGATGAGGTTGCGGGCGTAGGGCGTTGAAAGCCTGGGATCGAGGATGAGATTCACCAGCAACACGCCATCCTCCTTCAGCACCCGCCTGGTGTCGCGCCAGAACTCGCGGGTGACCAGGTGGGTGGGGATGTTGGTGAGCGCGCTGTAGGCATCCACCACCACCGCGTCGTAGCGCTCGCTGCTGTCGGCGACGTAGCGGCGGGCGTCGCCGGCGATAAAGCGGCCGCGCACCGGCTCGCCGAGGAAGTCGCGCTCGGCCAGCGCCTTCACCTCCGGGTCGATGTCCACATAGGTGTAGTGATTGCTCTCTTCCCGGTGCGACAGGGTGAAGCCGCCCGCGCCCAGCACCAGGATGTCGCGCTCGAAGTAGGCCAGGTCCATCAGCAGGATGGTGCGCAGGCGCTCGATGTAGCGGGTGTAGCGCGGCGGCTTGCTGTTGTCGATCATCGAGGCGGCGGAGTTGTTGATCCAGAACACCTTGGGTTCCTGCATGCCGGCCAGCGCCACCGGCGCCACCCGGTAGGTGGCGTAGGCGGTTTCCACCTGCTGCGGCAGCACCAGGTTGAAACCCAGCGCCAGCGCGGCCAGCCCCAGCGCCGCCGCGCCACCGCGCAGGCGGCTGCCGGCCAGCCAGGGCAGCAGGCACAGCGGCAGCAGCGCGCAGATGAGCACCGCGGCATACACGCCCAACCACTGCATCACCAGCAGCGACAGGCTGAGCGAGCCGAGGAAGGAGCCCAGCGTGGACCAGTACAGCGCGGCGCCGCTGCGCGCGCCCACATGCTCGTGGCGCAGCAGGTTGGTGAGCAGCGGCACCGTCTGCCCCAGCAGCCAGGCCACCGGGCACAGCACCAGGCCGACGAACAGCAGGTAGGCGACAGGCGCCGGCTGCACATGGGCGAACAGCGCATCCACCGTCGGCCCGGCGAGGCCGACCGCGATCAGCGCGGCGGCGATCAGGAAATTGCGCCGCACGCGGCCGAGGTAGTCGTCGCTGGGCCGGCCGCCGGCCTGGTAGCCCAGCGCCAGCGCCAGCAGGAAGAAGCCGATGGTGGGCGCGGTGATGGTGATGGAGCTGCCCAGGTGCGGCACCAGCCGGCGCAGGGCGACGATCTCGCTGCCCAGCGAGACGAAGCCTTCGACGAACACCAGGGCGTATAGCACCGGCGTGGCCAGGGTGGGCATGCTGGCCGGTGCTGCGGCCGGAGCGGGCGGCACGGCAGCGCCGGGCGGGGTTTGCGTCATCGGGTCTCCTCCTGTGTGTGACGATGCGTCTGGCCGGGAGGGAATGCAGGCCGGCCGCGCGAGCATGGCGCAGGGACATGCCAGCGGCGTGGAGGTTCCGATGGATGGCGCGTTTGCGCGTGCTTTGCGGGAATGAAGCCGGAGATGGCGCGCTGCCGCCGGAGTGGCGCGCGGGGAAAGCGGCTGTGCGATGAAGATGCGCAGAGACCAAATCGCGGCGGAAACCCCGTCGTCCGACAAGGCTCCCGCCGCGCTTGGGCTTGCGCTGGCTGGCTTGCGCTGGCTGGCTTGCGCTGGCTGGCTTGCGCTGGCTGGCTTGCGCTGGCTGGCTTGCGCTGGCTGGCTTGCGCTGGCTGGCTTGCCAGGAAAGACAGGGGGGCGCCCCTGTCTTTCCTGCGGACGCGTCTGCCGGAGCGGCGTCTGTGTCCGCGCCGGTGGACCGCGTTCAGAAGCGGGTGTTCAGACTCAGCGTGATGCGCCGCGGATCGCCGTAGATGGAGCCGGCGTAGAAGCCATAGCGGCGGTAGTAGCTGCGGTCGAACAGGTTGCTGATGTTGAGCGCCACGTCGGTCTTGTCATCCACCTGGTAGCGCGCCATGGCGTTGAACAGGGCGTAGCCCGGCAGGGTGACCTTGGTCGCCGTGCTGGTGGTGACGCCGTTGTTGGTGCTCAGCGGCGCGCCGGCCGGGCTGGAGACGGTGGGGATCTCGCTCTGCGCGGTCATGCCGCCGCCCACGGTCAGCTTGTTCCACTCGCCCGGCAGACGGTAGGTGGTGTTCAGCCGCAGCAGGTGGCGCGGATCGGAGCGGCCGGCGGTAGTGCTGGGATCATCCACGTCGATATAGGTGTAGGCGCCGTAGATGTTCCAGTTGGGCGTCAGCGCACCGGCCAGCTCGATCTCGAAGCCGTTGGTCTTCACGCCCTTGCCCTTGGCCTTGTAGGCCTGGGCGCCATCCGGCGTCAGGTTGGCGCCGTCGGCCTCGGCCATGTTCTGCTGCTCGTTCTCGAACACCGCCAGCGAGGCGTTGAGGCGGCCATCCAGGAACTCGCCCTTGATGCCGGCTTCGTAGCTGGCGCCGGTGATCGGGTCCAGGAACTTGCCATCCACGTCCTTGGAGGACTGCGGCTTGAACATGTCGGTGTAGCTGGCATAGACCGAGTAGTTGCGGTCGATGTCGTAGACCACGCCGGCGTAGGGGGTGACGACGTTCTTGTTGCCGCTGGGCGCGCCATGGGTCTTCACCCCGGCGGCGGTGTAGGCGTCGGCGTAGCTGCGGTAGGTGCTCACCCGCGCGCCGAGGATGACGGCCAGCGGATCGGCCACGCTGAAGCGGCCGGCGAGGAAGCCGCCGTGGTTGTAGGTGCGGGTGATGGTCTTGGCGCCGGTGCGGGAGTGTTCCAGCGAGGCGAAGCTGCCATCCCAGCTATCCCAGTTGTCGATCGCCGCGCTGGCGCTGATGCGGCTCTGGCAGTTGCTGGTGAGCACCACGCCGTTGAGCGAGCAGCGCATGCCGTAGGCGGTGGACTCGCTCCAGGCGCTGCTGTAGCCCAGCATCAGCTCATGCGTGCGGCCGAACAGCTCGAACGGGCCGGAGAGCTTCCAGTCCATGGTGCTCATGCTGTTCACGCCTTCGGAGTGGAAAGCGTTGAGCACCGCGCCGCTGCCGTCCTGGTTCCAGTAGCCGCCGTAACCGCCGGTCATGCTGTTCACCTTGGCCACGCCCAGGTGGCTGGTGGTGGCGCCCCACATCTGCGCCGCCGACAGCTCGGTCTTCCAGCCACTGTCGAAGTGGTGCTCCAAGCGGGCGAAGGCGGTGGTGGCTTCCACCTCCCGGTAGCTCCAGTCCGCCACCGGGTTGGTCTTGCGCGACAGGCTGGTCTTGCTGCCGTCGGCGAACCAGATGGGAACGTTGGCGCCCCAGGTGGCGCCCTTGAGGTGGCCCTTCTCGTGCTGCAGGCCGGCACCCAGGGTGGTGCGGCTGCCGAGGTCCATCTCGAAGCTGGCGAGCGCGCCGTAGTTCTCGCTGGACTGGCGCTCGCGGAAAGAATCCGCCTGCTCGCTGCTGATGACGAAGCGCGAGCGCACCGAGCCGTCCTCGTTCAGCGGCACGTTCACATCGCCCACCAGCCGGCGCTGATCCCAGCTGCCCACCTGCAGGCCGACCTTGCCGCCGAAGCTCTTGCCCGGCCGCTTGCGCGTCAGGTCTATGGTGGCGGAAGCGTCACCGGTGCCACCGAGCAGGCCATTGGCGCCGCGCACGATGTCCACCCGGTCGTACAAATCCATGTTCACCGCCATGCCCATGCTGTTGAAGCCGGTGGTGCCGTTGTACGCCATGCCGTCGATCTTGTAGTTGCTGATCTCGCCGCCGCGGGCGCGGTAGGTGGTGCGGGCGCCGACATCGCTCTCGGTGAAGGTGATGCCGGCGGTGGTGGCCAGCACCTCGTCCATGGTGTGGATGTTCTGGTCGTCCAGCTGCTGCCGGGTGATCACGGTGACCGACTGCGGGGTCTCGCGGATGGACAGCCCCAGGCCGGTGGAGCCGCCGCTCTCGTCGGCGATGTAAGCCCCGCTGCCCTCGGTGACGCCGGCGGCGGTGCTGCGCACCTTGACCTCGCCCAGCGTCAGCTCCGGCTTGCTCTCCTGCGCCCAGCCCGGCGCGGCCACCAGCGCAGCCTGCACCGCCAGCGCCAGCACCGCCGGCTTCACCCTGCGCCCGGCGACGCTTCCGCCGATGCCCCGAGGGCTTTCCGCCCCCTTTCCGCCGGTTTGCTGCCGGCCCAGATCCAGAACTTTCATACGCCCCTTCGTAATATGAATCATTATCATTGCCAAAAACAGGGCGCACTCTACGGGGGGCGTGGATACGATTGGTTTCGCTCTATTGGCCTTATGTAATGGATTTGTACAACGCCGCACACACGGCTGACGGCCTGCTCCGGCTGCCATGCTGAGCCACGACATCCTCATCGCGGATACGGATGCCGCTGTGCGCAAAACGCTGCCGCCGGTGCTGGCGCGGCGCGGCTATCGCAGCCGCACGGTCGCCGATCTCCCGGCGCTGTGGCGTGCGCTGGCGGAACAGGCGGTGGATTTACTGCTGCTGGACCCGGCGCTGGCACTAGGCGAGGAAGCCAAGCTGCTCGCCCGGCTGCACGCCGAAGCCGGCACGCCCTTCATGATCCTGTCCGCCAGCAACAGCATCGAAGCCCGCCTCGCCGGGCTGGCCGCCGGCGCCGAGGATTACCTGGCGAAGCCGGTAGACGCGGAGGAAGTCGGCGCCCGCATCAAGGCGGTGCTGCGGCTGGCCGGCGCGCCGGCGGCGGAAAGCCGCGGCAGCCACCATCTGGACTTCCACGGCTGGAAACTGGACACCCGCGCCGCCGAACTCCTCGCCCCCGACGGCGCCTGCCACAGCCTGCCGGCCAGTGACCACCGGGTGCTGCTGGCGCTGCTGCAGGCGCGCAACCGCATCCTCGACCGCGATGCCCTCTACCGCCAGGTTTTCGGCCGCCCGGCCAGCGCCAAGGACCGCGCGCTGGACATCTGCATCAGCCGCCTGCGCCGCCAGCTCGGCGACGACGCCCGCCGGCCGACGCTGATCCGCACCGTGCGCAACGAGGGCTACATGCTGCATGCGGACGGCGGCTGAGGCGGGGCCGGAAGCCTTATCCAGACACCTTTGCCGCCGCAGTACGGGAGCAGCCGCGAAGCCAAGTGCCACCCGAACGGCGCGAGACGGAACGAAAACCGCGCGGCCCGGATCCAGCCTTCCGCCCCGCCCGAGGAAGCGCCGCCGGTAAAAAGCAGCTCTCGGGCGAGCGCCCTATAATCCCAGCCCTCGCGGCAGGGACATTCCCGCGCCGCCCTTCGCCGCACCGCCGTCCGGGTGCATCCGCCTTCCGCCCAACGCCTTGCTCCAACTGCCCAGCCCGATGCGCCGACTGCTCCTGCCCCTCATCCTTGCCAGCCTCGCCCTCGCCGCCTGTGGCGAAAAAGTGGAAGACACCCGCCCCGGCCAGCCGGTGAAACACCGCCAGGAAGCCTTCAAGGGCTTCATCCGCTCCTTCGAGCCCATGGGCACCATGCTGCGCGACGACAAATACGAGCAGCAGGCCTTCGCCCACCTCGTCCAGGCGCTGATCGCCCAGCGCGAAGCGCCCTGGAGCTACTTCGGCGCGGATACCGACTACCCGCCGAGCAAATCCACCGCTGACGTATGGAAGCGGCCGGAAGCCTTCGAGGCCGAACGCCAGCGCTTCATCGCCGCCACCGACGCCCTCGGCAGCGCCGCCGCCAGTGGCGACAAGGCCACGGTGCAGAAGGCTTACGACGCGGTGTACGACAGCTGCAAGTCCTGCCACAAACAATTCCGCAAGTAAGCGGCTGAAGCGGCAGCCGCCGCCCTGGCTGGCAACGGCCACTCCTTGCGTACGGGCAGGGCCGCGGCCCCGGCCTTCCCGATGTAAACCGCCGCCAAGCGCCGGCAAGAAACGGTTATCCAGGACGTGCGCTGAAAAACAGCGCCACCACCGCCTTCCGGCCTCAAATCAGCCGCTGTTCCCCCTGTCACGCCCCGATTTCGCACCAGAACAGCGCAACGCGGCCGCGAGCTCCATCGGGCGCCCAGCCTTGCTCCCGTAGAACACGCCCCTCACAAGCTCGCCTCCGGCCAACGCGGCGCACGCGGGCGGCTGCGCACCGCCGCCTCCCGCACGCGGACATCGGAAAGGATGAACCCGTCGCAGGGCAGCGCCGGCAGGCGGGAGAAATCCAGCCGCAGATCCTGCATCGGTACCTGGTAGCGCAGGTGGCGGACGAGAAAGGCCACCGCCTGCTTCATCAGCGTCACCGCGATGCCCTCGCCAGGGCAGCGGTGGTTGCCATGGGGCTCGGCGCCGCCCTGGGGCATGAAGTCGAAGGCGCCGGGGCTGCGCTCCAGGAAGCGTTCCGGGCGGAACTCGTCCGGCGCCTCCCAAGCGCGCGGGTCGCGGTTGCTGCCGTAGAGGTCCAGCAGCACCAGCCGGCCTTCGGGGAAGTGCATGCCGGCCCAGTCGAAGTCCGCCCGCACCCGCGCCGCCACCGCCGGAAAGAAGGGGTACCAGCGCCGCACCTCCTGCACGAAGGCGTCCTCGTAGTCCGGGTCATCGCCGCCCAGGCGCTCGCGGCATTCCGGGTGGGCGTGCAGGGCATGGGCGGCGAAGACGATGAAGACCGCGACCGCCACCGTGGGCCGCAGCAGGTTGAGCAGCTCCACCGCGGCGATCTCGGCCGGCAGCAGCCGGGCGTCCGCATCCACATGGTTGGCCACCGCCTCGGCGGCACAGCCGCGCGACACCGCGTGGCGGCCATCGCGGATGTCGCCCACCAGCCGCGTCAGCCACTTCTCCAGCCGGCGGCGGGCGTAGCGGGAGCGCAGGTGGCCGGCGCCGGAGTTGGCCGCCTCGTCGAACAACCGCGCCATCTGGCGGCTGCGCTTGTCGACCTCGTCCTCCGCCAGCGGCACGCAGGCCCAGGCACAGACGGCGCGGGTGAGCAGGCGGATGACTTCCTCGTAAAGAATCACCCGGCCCTCGTCCTCCCAGCGCCGGGCGGCGCTCCCCCATTCGCCGGCGACGAAGCCGGCCAGCGCGGCCACCCGCTCCGGCGCCACCATCTTCATGAACAGGGCCTTGCGTTCGCGGTGGGCTGCGCCATCCAGGCCCTGCACGCCGCCCTTGCCGAACAGGGTGGCCTGCAGCGGCTCCGGCGCCGCGCCGGCGCGCTGGAAGTGCTCCAGGTCGTAAAACACGCGGGCGGCCTCCGGCCCGCTCATGCAGATGGCCGGCTGCAGCAGGATGCGCGTCTCGAACAGGTCGGAGCCCAGCTCGCGGCAGCGGCTGGAGATGTAGCGGTAGGGGTCGGCAAGAAATGCAAGGCTGTGATCGAAGCCGGCTTCCTGGGGGGCGGTGATCATGGCGGCACCTCGGGGGCTTGGGGGGGGTTGCGCTTACCTGCAAACACCGGACCCGGAGGGGCGGGAGACTGCGGCGGCGCTGCTGGGCGCGATTGCGGTGGCGGCTGCGTGGCAGTCCCGCGGTCGCCTCCCCCTCTCCCCCGGCCCCTTGTATGTTTCCCTCCAGCCGATTTTTAATGAACTTGATCTGCAGAGGGATGGGCCGCCGGCCCGTGGCTTCCTTCTCAGATTCGCGGTTTCGGCCCGATAGCTCGTCCAGCCCTTGGGCCAGA
>Ga0206117_100181_pt1 | contig 97420 bp, 92 predicted proteins | sample 3A5Ametagenome_FD_177997 | JGI IMG/M metagenome (GOLD analysis project Ga0206117, IMG submission 177997) | Enriched microbial communities from leaf-cutter ant dump, University of Wisconsin, Madison, United States - 3A5A | ecosystem: Environmental > Terrestrial > Nest > Insects nest > Nest dump...
GACCTGCGTTTCAAGGACACTCTCGGAGGGTTGGCCCTTGAACATTTCTATCGGCATATCCTGTAGCGCGGAAACCTCCCAAAGCGCCTTCCTCCGGTCCAGGCCCAAAGACCTGAATGCATCGGCATCGGCTAGCCTTTCCATCGCTGCGATAGAAATCCCCGCATCGCGCAATTCGGTAATACTGCGGTAGCCCTCTCCACGACCATTCACCAATATCTCCATCTCATCCTCGCGTATCCCCTTGATCTGCCGGAAGCCCAATCTCAGGGCATAATATTTTCCACACTTTTCCTCTAAAAGGTTAGCCCATAGGGAATAATTTACATCCACTTCGCGCACATCTACGCCGTGTTTCTGGGCATCGATAACGATCTGCGCTGGCTGGTAGAATCCCATCGGCATGCTATTGAGCAATGCTGCCGCAAAGGCATCGGGGTAATAGTGCTTAAGCCAGCAGGACACATAGACCAGTAGCGCAAAACTTGCCGCATGGCTCTCTGGGAAACCGTAGCTACCAAATCCCTCCAGCTGCTTGAATATCCTCTTGGCAAACTCTTCGGAATAGCCCTTTTTCATCATCCCATCGATCAGCTTCTGTTCCCACTGGTTCACCATGCCCTTAAACTTGAATGTGGCCATACTGCGCCGCAGCCCATCTGCCTCTGCAGGGGTAAAGCCTGCCGCAACGATAGCTATCTTCATCGCCTGCTCCTGGAACAATGGCACCCCGAGCGTCCTTCCCAGGATCTTTTCCAGCTCGGGGGAAGGATAGACGATCGGCTCTTCGCCGTTTCTCCTTCTAAGATAGGGATGCACCATGTCGCCCTGTATCGGCCCGGGCCTAACGATTGCCACCTCGATAACCAGATCATAAAACTCCTTAGGACGCAGGCGCGGGAGCATGGACATCTGGGCACGACTCTCAATCTGGAACACCCCCAGGGTATCTGCAGCGCTGATCATTGCGTAAACATCCGGATCGTCCTGCGGGATATTGGCCAAGGTAAGTTCCAGGCCATAATGCTCCCTGCACAGATCAAATGCCTTTCTGATGCAGGTAAGCATTCCCAGCGCCAGAACATCCACCTTTAAAAATCCCAGCGCATCGATATCATCCTTGTTCCACTCGATATTGGTTCTATCCTCCATCCTGGCATTAAGTATAGGGCACAGGTCTGTAAGCTTCCCTTGGGTAACCACAAAGCCGCCCGTATGCTGGCCGAGCTGGCGCGGAAAGCCCATCATCTGCGCTGTAAGCTCCAGGGTCTTTTTCAGGTGCGCATCCTCGGGGTTCAATCCCTGTTCGAGTACCCTTTCCTTATCGAACCATTCATCAGTATACTCCCATAGCGAGCTGGATAGCCTGCCGATGGTATCCACCGAAAGTCCCATGGCCTTGCCTACATCACGGATGGCTCCCTTCTGGTGCTGCTGGGTGACCGTGGCCACAATTGCCGCCCTATCCCTGCCGTACTTATCATAGATATACTGGATGATTTCCTCCCTACGCTCATGCTCAAAATCCACATCGATATCAGGTGGCTCGTTTCTCGCAGGCGAGATAAAGCGCTCAAAGAGCAGATCAAACTTCATAGGATTCACCGAAGTGATCCCTAGGCAGAAGCAGATGGCAGAATTTGCAGCAGAGCCGCGTCCCTGGCACAATATGCCCCGCCTTCTTGCCTCGCGCACGATATCATCAACAAAAAGAAAATAATTGGCGTAATCCATCTTGGCAACGAACTCCATCTCGTGCCGGATCATATTCACTACCTTCTCGGGGACTATCTCGCCATAGAATTCATGGGCTCCCTGCCAGGTAAGGTACTCCAGCTCTTCCATGGGGGATCTTCCGCTGGCATTGATTTCCTCGGGGTAGACATACTTAAGCTCATCCAGGGAAAAGGTGCAGGCCTGGGCTATTTTCTGTGCATTTGCAATGGCCTCGGGCAGCCTGCGAAATAGCCGTTTCATCTCATCTACCGGCTTCATATAGCGCTCGGCATTCTGGTGCAATCGGAATCCCGCCTCGTGTATGGTGCATTTCTCGCGCACGCAGGTAAGCACATCCTGCAATTCCCTTCGCGACGGGCAATGGTAATGGATATCGCCCGTGGCCACTACCGGGATATTCAGGCGCTCTGAGAGCTGGGAAATCCTAAAGATAAGCTTATCATCATTTCCAAGGTATGTCCTTGTCGCGGCAAGATGTAGATTTCGGCCCAGCGCTTTTCTATAATTCTCTATGGCAGAAACAAGGGATGGCTCGAACTCGAACCTCCGATTTAATTTTCCGGGCATGACCGCAACAAAGATGAGCCCATCGGAATGCGCGTAAACATCCTCCCGGGAAATAAAGCATTTTCCCTTTTCCGCCCTTCGGTTGCCAAGTGTGAGCAGCGCAGACAACCTTCCATAGGCCTCCTTATTGGTAGGATAGGCAAGAAGGCTAGGACCGTCGAGCAGATCGAGCCGACAGGCGGGTATGATCCTGATATTATGCTCCCTGGCTGCGGCATGGGCGCGGACTATTCCGGCCAAGGTGTTCCGATCTGTAATGGCGATTTTTTCATAGCCCAGCTCGGCTGCCTTTGCCACCAGCTCATGGGGGTGCGATGCTCCCCTGAGGAAACTAAAGTTAGATGTCACCTGTAGCTCGCTATATCCCATACTTATGCAAAAAATCCATGTAAAAACCAGCGGTGGCCTTTCTCGGCACCATAGTGTCCGGAGCGGAACAGCCAATAGCGGCATCCCTTATCATCCTCCACTTGGTAATAATCCCTATGCTCGCCCTTATCGAGCCACCATTCGCGTTCGATGCGCTCGGGACCATCTGCCTTAACGATCAGATGCCGCTGGCCCTGGTAGATAAAAAACCTTGGGGGATGGTCGGGGATAAGGGCCATCACCTCAACAGGTGCCGGGCTTCCCAGCAGCTCCGTCGGACGAGGCTTATCCGCCTGCCACTGCTCGAGCCGCTTTTCGCTGATCGATAGGCTCCTGCATATCGACCGCTCGGGCCAGTAGCGCGCAGCGGGCACATAACGCCTGATCACTCCCTGACCTACCTTTCCGGCCACGCGGTCGAGTAGCTGAAGTACACTCTTATCATTAAGCCCGGGACTAGCGCTCCACATCTGCTCCTGGGGCACCTCGACCGGATCCACTTTGGTGGCCTCCATGACAAAGAGCTCGATGCCAAGCGCTGGACGGATCTGGTCTATCTTAAGCTGAAAAAGCTTGAAAAGATGGGACGCGCTATGGCTTGCCCCGTTGGTGCCAATGCCAACCTGCTCGACCTTTCCATCAATTCGGTAACAGGTAAGCTGTGCCATTCGAAGTCCCTTTCCTTCTGATGCAAGCTGGGCGCAAAGCCCCTCGAGCATCTTTTCTATTGCGATCTCGATTGCCTTTCTTGTCCTTAAGGGCTCAAGGCAGGGCAGCCTCTCTGAGAACTGCGCTGGAAGGCTGACCGGCTGCAATGCCTCATCCTCTGTTCCCAGAGCCTGTGCGAACCTCAATAAAAACCCTTCCCCAAAACGCCTGCGCAATACCGAGCGGGGCATATTCATAAATGATTTGATCTGGTAAAATCCCAGTTTGCGGAGCTTATCAAGTGTAATCTGTTCCAATCTCAGCGCCTCGGGGGGAAGGCTCTGTAAAGCCTCGATATTTGCGCCCGGAGCGATTAGCGGGGTAACTTTTCCGAACCTTGCCACCGCCCATGCTGCTCCGGGCGTATCTGCCATTGCAAGGCGCACAGTATAGCCCTTGCTCTTGAACTTAGCCACAATTTCTTTGAGGTACCCGCGCTCTCCGCCCCATAAATGGGCGCAGCCCGAGACATCGAGCATAAGCCCATCCATTGAAAAGCTGTCAAGGGCAACTATCGGGGCATAGCGGATCGTCCACTCTGCGATGCCGCGCAATAGTTTTTCTGCCCTGCCGGGCTTATCATCGAGCACTTCAAGACCGGGACAAACGGCCTTTGCATCCGCGGCCCTCATTCCCGCCTCTATACCCATGGAAACGGCGAGCGGACTTGCCGCAACGACCATTATTCTCCCATGATCGGGCGCAGCAAATACAAACGGAACCTGGGAAAGCTCCGGACGGCGCAGCAGCTGCCACTCGGCCAGCAGATGCCTGAACCATATCGATACATATCTCCTGTGCATATCCTAACCAATTTGTCTATCCTCATTTTCTGGCCACTGCAGTACTGTTTTTTTCTCCGGCACTACCTCCTGGAAGCGGTCGCCCGCCCATTCCATCATCCATTTTCCTATGCTTCCGCTACGAACCTTGAGCAGCTCTACCTGCCACCTTGGAAATCCAAGTCCCGGCATTCCCTCCTCGCTGCCGCTCGGCAATGGACTAATATGCCAGCGGACCGAAGCCACGTTGCTTGCCATCTTGCTTGGATCCTTTCTAAAGATAAAGCCAGTAACCCCGCTCTGCTCTGCTGCCAGCTGCAACCTTCTGGACTCTACCAAACTCATCGAGGGTAGCTCAGATACTACCGCAACCAGGCCTTCGCATCTCAGCGCTTCCTCCGTGATCCAGAGGACTTCCTTCTCGGACCTTGCGTCCATAAAGATGATCCGGTCCGGCTCGACATTGAATGCCGATAGTGAAATGGGAAATAGTTTCCGGGAAGTGCTGACCCATACGCAGGGACCACCGTTTTCCATAAGGATAGCCAGTAGCGCGCCGATGAAGCCATCGCTAGCTGCTACATCCTCGGGGCTTGCCGTTATAAATTCATGGATCGCCCGCTTAGGGAATACCCCACCGGGAAAAGCGTTTTCGAGTTCTCCAAGGCCCAGCTGCTCAGCGGCCGCTGCCGATTGGACGCGTACGCCCTGCCACATCAGGATATCCTGTTGCAGCTTTTCGAAAATTTCTCGTTTCTTAGCCATGATCTGAATAGTTAATAATGAATACTATTATTTTTAGTATAATAATATCACAACAAATCTATAGCTAAAAATGTTAGTAAAAAATGAAATGTTGATAAATTCGACTTTTTGTGGAAAGGGATAGGCAGTTGCGTTAAGGATTTTCTCTCACTAAGCCCCCCTCCAGCTGACAAAGAGAAAAGACGTTAGTGTTGATAAACAGTCTTTTGCATTTTAAAAAATAAGTCCTATGTTTATCCGGGCTATGACAGAACCCAGCCACCCATAAAAGCGAAGCCGCAAAGGCACTGTCCCTTAAAAATATTAGGTAACCTTTTTTTCTCACAAAAGAAAAATTGGCTGTGGGTGACATTTTTTCTGGTGAACTAAAAGGAAAACTAATGAAAGATCACGGATTTACCCTTGACAACATCAAGAATAAGGCAAGAAAACTAAAAAAGCAACTTGATATCACATATACTGCGGCGCTGGAAAGGGTGGCTAAAGATCTTGGCTATTCAAACTGGAAACATTGTCAACGCTCATTGAGCAAGCAACCTTTGTCAGCTAAGCCAATACAGGATGACACTCCGACAATCAATTTCAATGATTGGCTGAAAAGGCATAAAAATAGGGACTCGCCTTTAGGCGACCTTGCAAAGGAAATGCTAAATGACCAAAACTGGCAACTGCAAGGAACATTAGAAGAATATCAGTCCTATATCCTAACGCTCCATTTGAGACGGGGCGCCAGCGCAGCACTCCAAAATGCTTGGAAGAGCTATGAACGTTATATCAAAGCAAAGAAAAATCCAAAACCCAAAAGGGTTATTGCAAAAAAAGAAGATACCAGGCGCATAGTCATCGTAAAAAATGCGAAGCCTGTGCACATCGACAATCGTACCACGGAAGAATTTAATCCGGGTGACAAGGCGTGGATTTCCTGGAACGGAAGAAAGGCAATACCGGTAACGATACTGGAAGTGGACGAAAGGCATTATACCTTCCAGGTTGAACGACCACTTACAATGAGCGGCAGCCAGCATTTTCTTTTTAAAGATGAGGTTCGCAGCACTCCAGAGTTGGCCTGTGCCAATTACGTGACCAACTAATATTTAACTAATAATAGCTATCCGGTAGATCTGGATAGCTATAATCTAAAACTTAATATCAACCTAATAACATACGAACCCGCTTCGTCAAAATATAAGAGCTAATGCCGAAATATACCCTCCCATTATCAAACACACTTTATCAAAGGAACCTTAACTCTTACCTTTCCTTTGCCAAGGACAACATTGCATCCATAAAACAAAAACATGAAGAATTTATTTCCAGGCTTTCGCAAGGAGAGGAAAAGGATGATTGGCTGGAAGAAGCTAACCACCATGCGAATATCGAATGGCTATTTCTAAATTCGATATTCGTAACCATGTATTCCTCGTTTGAACATTTTTTGATGAAAGTTGCCACTACATTAGAACGCCAACCTAATATCAAGATAAAGCTCACCCATATTTCCGGACGCGGTATTCTCGAAAAATATACCAATTACCTTTATCTAGTTGGCGGACTGGAGAGTGCAGACAAAGAAAAGGCCTATTGGACAAGGTTGCCACACTATCAGAAGACAAGGAATTTACTGGCCCATAACGGCGGGATGATTCTAGATGATACCAAAAAAGATATAAAGGAAAACAAGCTTTATAAATTCTTAAAGCAGCAGGATGTGGCCTTACCCGGCAACCTTGGTCTGATAAGAATCGTGGGCACCAAAATCCTTGAGTCCTTTATAAAGGATACAACCTTTATCACCAATAATATTCTCCAGGAATTTAACGAAAAGTATAAACCAGAAATAGAAGGCGAAGAAAATAACTTGATATGATGTTCAACATCAACCCTTAAATTGCTGATTATCAATTACCTTTCTCGAAGAGGGTCAGCTCAAAGTAGCTATAGATCGAATGGCTCAAATCCTACAAAACCTTGAGCTTTTAGGATTGCGGCGGTCTGCTCCCTATACCTTTTGACACCTTCTGGATCAGCGTACCTTCTTTCCACGGCACTCCCATTTTCCAGGGACGTTGAGCCAATACAATGTAAGCTGGATAGAACATTAGGTCTGTAAGTTCCCTTTAGAAGGGCGATGATGTCAAATGCAAATTCGGAGAAATGCTGTTCCCAGAATGTCAATAGTAAACTGAAATAGGCATCCTCTTTATACTTAAGGCATTTCGATGTCGCCCAAAAAGTTAACGATGTACTCTTCATGGCTTCAGAATTAGCATTTTCGTACCTGAAGACTATTTTTCCGCTATAATATTTATCGAGCGTTTCAGCCCGAAGTATTATTCCTCCATAAAATCCTCTAAGCATAGTAGCCTCGACCAGCTGGTCCATAGTAGCAAAATTCTTTTCATCTGCTTTTCGAAGTTCGAAAAAGACCGTTGCACAGAAGAAATTTGGTGGAAGATACATTTTGGCGCCGCTGTTTGGAGGATCCATCTTCGCCAATAAAGGCTTTAACTTTGAAAGCTGCGTGACAGCTTCCTTGGCTGACTTCTTGTTAAAAGCGGATTTTACTTCGAATACTGCCCTCACATATTCTACAGGTATCGCCAGTGAACTTCCCTGGACGGAAGAATCGGGATTATCCTCGACCCACAGTACCGGGGATTCGAGCTGGTCATAGATGATAACATCATAGTGCACCATATGCTCTAAACTGGAAATGCCGGGAGAAATGATATAGCCTGAGGTAGCTGCGTAGCGTTTGGGCAGGAATTCGCCAAGCCACTTTCTAAACTGGGCCTCTGCAACCCGGCCATGCCTAGCCTTTACCAGTTTGTTGTTTTCAAGATCCCTAGCAAGATCATAGGCCGCAAGCATTCTCGTTTTTGCGGCTAGGAACTGTTTCCATCCTTGAGCCGCAAGCTGTACACGAAGTGGAGATTGGTTTTTTTCTTTTGCCATGTTCGTAGATTATAGCGCTTCTAATTTACGAATTGACCGACAGAAAACCGCCATCAGACGTTATTGGCTTTGTCGATCAGATTATCAAGACGTTTATTTTCAAAAGCAAGTGATTACATGCGACGGAGTGACATCAATATCATTCTCGGTTACAATATTGCTATTACGCTCGGGCGTTTACATAAGTGTTTAAAATGCGCTATTTGCAAAGAGCTAACCAAATCTTTTTATTTAAGCAAGTATTGTGAACGGGTAAATGGTAAGGCTGCTTTGATTTGAACCAGATGGTCGTTAAGTAAGATCATGGTTTTTATCAAGCCAACATATATAGAAAATTTGACCATCCCTAAATCCGTGAACCCGAATTGTTTGATTAACTCGCAATTCAAAGAATTGTACATCAGGACTTATTGTTGCTTTAAATTGAGGACTAGGATATTGATCTCTAGTTATTTCAGTATAGCCGAACCCAACCTTGTTTCCAGGTTTTCCGCCTTGAGCTAATACATCTTGCCAGCTATAATCATGGATTTTACGATTAAAATCCCAGAACGCATCCATTTCTTGTTTTGACCATGATGAAAAACACTGATAGTCCTCTTGCACAAGTCTTAATGAAACAATTACCTTTTGATCGTTGCCAGTTTGAGTGATTGTCTTGAACGCTACATTTTTATTCAAGTACGTTGTGTCTTGTACTTTGTTTGGATCAAATTGTGGAACAAGACTTTTGTGCTTATGCTTGGGCTTGGCCATCTAGCTTTTGAGAATAGTATTCCTTCATTGAAGCTAAAGTTATTTCATTCTCGCAATTCGCGTAATTGGGCAGACCAGCCCTTGCAATAATCCAAGGATCTTCTTGATGTGTTAAATCCTCTAGATAAGCTCCTGAATGCTCGCCGTAAATATGTTTAATATCATCCAATAATGCCTCTGTTTTTTCAGGGAATTCAACTAGATCTAATTGCTGATAAATTGGCAGAATAGAATTATACGGTAATACTGAGCTGAATCTATCATATAACGACCTTACAACCGGACCTCTTTTCCAAGCCTGGATTGGCTCTTCGAATAAAGCTTCACCATGAATGGTATAGTGCCAAGCTTGAGCGTAATAGACAAGCTTTTGCAATTTTAGGTGCGACAAAGTATCACCTGAATCGACATCAGCTTGGTTAATAAACCAATCAGCTATTTGACTTGCATTATACATTAGTTGAGCGAATAAGTTTGTAAATTATATATGATTATAAACAAAGTTAACATTAAAATCGTTCAATATTGTAATAATATTGTTACAATTGACTTGTGTAGGCACGCTAATTAATTGAAAATCAATCAATAGAGATGATTATAATGATGCTAATATTTTTAGTTTTTACAGTAGCTTTACTATTCTAACCTTACGTACAGAACTATGGCATATACAAATTATGCCATTGATGTTAACTTCTCCAATGGTCGAAATCCAGCACTTCCTGATCGACAAAGCTCGTATCAAGCGGCTGCTGATCTGGATATTCCAACGGTGTTGCCTCGCCAGAGTAACGGTAATCCTTATCAATAGTGCATGCTTCCATCATTTTCGAAGGGATCTGCGTTAAAGCAATTTCAGTTAGGCGCTCATCACTTGGCTCTTCCATTAGCCATTCCCAGGCAAGCTCGTCCGTTAGGATAGTAGGCATGCGCTTTTTAGAATTATGGATCTGCTGCATGATGCCATTGGCTGCAGTAGTCCCAAAGGCTACCGTTCTGACTACTTCGCCGGTTTCCTTATCCAGCCAATCGCTATACACTCCGGGAAACCAGAAATATTCCTTTCCAATTATGCCAACATGATAGGGTATCTTATCGGTAGCCTTTAACAGCTGTCCCTTTTTGCCATAGGTAGGCACATGCATGGACTCAATAATTCCGGTAGAGAGTACCAGGCAACGGTGCTTTCTTGCTGCATCGGCCCACATGGATTTTTTGCCCGATTCGTTAACGAACAGGTTTTCGGCCTTAAAGTTGAGAGTCGTATACATGCCCCTGAACTTTTTGGCATCCTCACGGTCCTTTGCATAGGGAGGGATAAATCCCCATTCGGCCTGCTGGATCTCAAAGTCGCGCCTATCATCTGTAGCCACCACGATTGCGCAGGGCGCATAATTGAAGCCATTATGTACGCCTACATCCAAAAATTCATAATCCCTTACCGCTTTCTCCAACTGTTTGAGCTGGATGAACTCAGCCCTTGTTACCCTTTGTCCATTGTAATAACACATACGCTTATTTCTTTTTGCTACGGATATGCTCCGCAATTAGCTTACCAATTTCTTCCGCTTCATGTTGCCTGCCCTGTGGGATCGAGGTCCAGAACTTCTTTCCGCTAGGAGCAAGGGCGACCGTGATCACCAGCGGCTTTGACCCTGCACCAAAGTTCACATGGAATACCCTTTTTCCCGCAAGCTCATGTTCTGAAACCTTTAGCATTCTGCCGTTTACCTCCAGGTCAAACGGCTGTTCGACTTCCCTCATATCTAAAATTACTAAAAAAAAAATCAATACAATATTGACCAGGCACATGCTTTCATCACACAGCATGTTTGCATTCTTAACCTTGAAAAAGAGACTGCTTATCGTAATTGAGTTTTAGTTCCCGTAGTCTGGATTTTTTTAATCGATGGGACGGCTACAATGCGCTTAGCGGAGATTGTTTTTACATATAAAAAAAACAGGACGGATGGCGACCGTCCTGCAAAATATGGCAACATTACCACGTCCCAAATATACGCACCAAAAAGCGCACAGTTTTTCCTCATCGGCTGGGGCTGCCAATATAGCCATAGGACAGGCATCCACCTGTCCGACCGGCCTAATTAATTATTCAACCTAACCTAAGGTTATCTTTAGGGCATCTACCCAACATACCGGTTCATCTGGCTCTCAAAGAAGCAGGGGGACAGCATCCACTGATCCCCGCCTGCCCATCTGGCTACCAAACTATCGCCAGCATGAAGAATAGAAATGCGACCTCTATATTTATAAACTATCGAGCAGCTCGGGCTTGACGCCTTGGAGCATCCTCTCGACCATTTCGGAAAGCCCTATCTCTGCCCGCCAGTTCCAATCCCTGCGTGCAAAGCGGTCATCTATCGAGCATGGCCAGGTATCTGCTATCTGCTGGCGGAAATCGGGCTCATATCGGATCTTAAACCCTGGAGCCTGTCTTTTGATCTCCTCTGCAAGTTCCTCGGGAGCAAAGGACAATCCCGCAACATTATAGCTCGTGCGGATACTGATATTCTCCGGAGGGGCATCCATCAGCTCCAAGGTTGCCCTTATGGCATCCTCCATATACATCATGGGCAAGGTGGTTTTCGGTCCCAAAAAGCATCTGAACAGCTCGTCCAGCTTGGCCTTGTAGAAGATGTCCACCGCGTAATCTGTTGTGCCGCCCCCAGGTAGCGCACTATAGCTGATCAATCCTGGATAGCGGATACTGCGGACATCCAGTCCGAATTTTTCGTGGTAATACTGGCACCAATACTCACCTGAGAGCTTTGATATTCCGTATACCGTCGAAGGTACGCCCGACAGGAGCTGCGGCGTGTTATGGCGCTGGCATCCCGGACCGAATACGGCGATGCTGCTCGGCCAGAATACTTTCCCTACATCACATTTGACCGCTGTCTCCAGCACATTCAGCAGTCCGTCCATGTTCAGCTGCCAGGCCCACAGCGGGTCGGCCTCACCCTTTGCACTAAGGATTGCCGCCAGATGGTAGATCTGTGTTATCCGCTCCTGTTTCACCACCATCATCAGCTGCTCACGGTCGCAGACATCAAGGCGCATATAGGGCGACATCCTAGCACCAAGCTTCCAATCCGCAATATCCGCTGCGATAACATTTTCGGTACCATAGCGCTCCCTGAGCTTAAGGGTAAGCTCGCTGCCCAACTGCCCCAAGGCGCCAATGACCAATATTCTTTCTCCCATGCTTTCCAAATTTTATAGCCAGTGTATCTCATCGTCTTCGCTCTTCTTGCGCCTCTCCCTACGGTATACCAAGTACCTTATTGCCAAGATGGCAAGCCAGAGCACGATGATCAGAAGCAGCTTGGCCACGATGTCCATATCCGTTTGATTTATCCCCAAAAATCGATGGTATGCAATTGGGAATTCCATTTTTGTGCAACTTTGAACAAAACAGGCAGCTTAGCAGCTGTTCGCAGATTTAAATTTCGCCTTAACGGAAAGGCCATGAGCTTAACGGAATAATATTTTTTTATAGCGCTGCCCTCCACTGGATAGCACTGGAAAATACTGGCCATCAGATCTAACAGATTGATCAAGGTTTTGCAAAAATGTTCCCTAGACCTTATTTTTGCCCCTCGCTTATTGACTATTTCCTTGCCAAAAATGAAGCTAAAAAAATAGTTAATGGAACCGTACAAACTAGACCAGACAGACCTTAAGATCCTATCGCTGCTGCAGGAGGATGGCCTACTTACCTATAAACAGCTCTGCAGGGCTACCCATAAATCCCACCATCCCATCGTGGAAAGGGTAGGCCGTTTGAACCGCTTGGGCTATATTAAAAAAACTGTCGCCGTCCTGGACATCAAAAAGATACGCAGCGTCTTTACCGCCTTTCCACTTATACAGCTCAAGAGCCATTCGGAGGAAACCTTTCTGCGCTTCCAGGCCAATGTCCTACAACATCCCGAGATCATGGAATGCCACCACGTCATGGGCCAATATGATTTCATCCTAAAGATCGTGGTAACGGATGCAGGGGCCTATAATGAATTTTTAAGAAAACATATCTCTACGCTATCCGACGTACAGCGTGTGGAGAGCTTCCCAATGCTTGCCGAGATCAAGAACGAACGTGAATACAGGCTCTAAATCTGACAAAGCTTCCAGCGTGGATGGGTTATTGCTAAAGAAAACAGATTTTCAAAGCGTATAAAAAAGAATATCAAATGAAAAGGCCGGTCCAATTGCTGGACCGGCCGTTGTAAAAACATATACTGGGATAACTAAATGGCTAGCCTGCTGCCTCCCAGATCAGGCGCAGGAGTTTCTTCAGCGTCTGGCGAAATACTTCCTTTTCCTCGGCGATATTGATGTCGATGCCACACACGCTTCCGGTGCCTGCCTCGGCATGCCAGACGTTATAGTAGATGCCGCCTAATATGATGGCAAAACATGCCCGGATCGATATATCTCCATTCTTTGCGTGCTTATCTGCAAGCTCCAATAGGACGGCGGCGCGTCTTTCGCGCTGTTCGGATACTTCCCTTAAGGCATTATTGGGTGCTGCGACCTGCCAAAGGATGTATTTTTGCATCTCAAGATTACTTCCGAAGGCATCAAACTGGCGCTGGAATATATCTGTGACAATATCACCGAGCTCCGAAAGTGGCGGCAGTTCGCCATTCTCAAAATCATTTAAGATAGGGAACCAGCTATCACTATTATGGATGTATTCCTTGAGCAGGTTATTGTAGTCGCCGAAATACGCATAGATATTCTTAGGGTCAACATCCGCCTTTGCGGCCACCTTGGTAACCGAAAGCCCCTGGTGTCCGTCCTTGCGGAGCAGATCGCCCACTGCCTGTAAGATGGCTGCCCGTGTCTCCTCGGAGTTCCTTCTCCTGAATTTATTCTTTCTGGTTTTCATTGTGAGCGCAATAATTGTTTATTGATATCTACTGCCTATCTTAAGCTTAGCTGCAATGTCCGAAAAGGCATTGAGTACCTTGTCCAGATGTGCCCTGGTATGCGTCGCCATCAGGCTCATGCGGATCCTGGAATCCTTTTTTGCCACCGCCGGATACATGATCGGATTGGCATATACGCCAGCCTTTAGCAGCAGCCTCCCTACTTCCAGCGTCTTTGGGATATCGCGTATCTTTACCGGGACGATTCCAGATGCCGTGCTACCGATATCCAGACCCAGGCCGCGCAGCCCATCCTTAAAATACATGATGTTCTCCCAAAGCATATCCTGCCATTCGGGCTCCTCATCGATAAGGTCTATCGCCTTCAAGATGGCGGCAGAGGCGGGCGAGGCGGTAACGGAGAACAGGTGCTGGCGGGACTGGTATTTTAGGAACTGTACCAGCTCATGTGAGGCAACTACATATCCGCCCACATGGCCGAAGGTCTTGCTGAACGTGCCGGAGATGATGTCTACCTTATCCAGCAGGTTGTGCTCCTCGATAAGGCCCCGACCCGTTTTTCCCAGCACGCCTATGCCATGGGCGTCATCAACCATCAGGTAAGCTCCGAAATGGTGGGTAAGCTCCAAGATCTTCGTCAAAGGTGCCAGGTCTCCATCCTGTGAATACACGCCATCTACCACTACTATACGCGTTCGGTGAGTTGACTGGCTCTCCCGCAATGCCCGTTCCAGTGCCTCCATATTGTTATGGAGAAACATCTTCACATTAGTGTTCATGCAGCCTTCATAAACGCTGGCATGGACTGCCATATCCAAAATTGCCATGTCCTCCTTTTTGAGAAGGCACAAAAGACTGGCACTATTTGCCGTATAGCCCGTGGTGTAGGTGATGGCCGCTTCCCTCTTAAAGAAGCCTGCGATCTTCCTTTCCAATTGTTCATGGAACGAGAAATGTCCTCCGATAGCAGGGGAGGCACCCGCACCTGTGCCAAATCTTCTGATCCCTTCGATAGCGGCCTTCTTGACCAACTCGTGCTGGGTAAATCCCAGGTAATCATTGGACACCAGGCTCACGTATTTTTTCTTGCCACCAAAACCCGCAATATCCATTTCAACCTCCGGGCCACAGCCGCTCTGACTTTCCATTCGGTAATTAAGATGGCCACGGCTACGTAGATACTCCAGGTATTCGGCAAAGAACCGTGCCCGCTGGTAGGCATCCATCCCCTCGATGTTCTCGAAGTCCTTAAAACTCGCTTTTTCAAAATTTAAATCCATAATTTGATATTTTAAACCTGCGGGTAAAAGTAGTCCTCCAACCCTCCGCTCATTTTGAATTAGCAGCTTATTTCAAAAAAGTCCAAATAGGCTCAGAAAATGTCATTTAAACCTATTTGGACAATTTTACCTAGTTGAATTTTGGCTGAGATCTGTCCTGAAAATTCTGTCCGATTAACAATTGTTAAGCATGTTTCAGGTATTGGAATGTCTCAATACTGCTTCGGCCTTAAGCCTAGAAAAACTAACAGCGCTCATATGCAGATAGGCGGCAATATTTCTGTCCAAAAATTGCAAGCCATTCTCTACCGAAAGTGCCGGGAACTGCGCATAGAACTCCCTGATGCGGTCAATGCCCTTTAACGTCAGCAGCATATTCAGGATACGGTCCTTATCCATTATACTAGAGAGTATATTTGCGGCCAGTATCGTAGACCCCGGATATTTGGAGAAGATCTGCCTAAGTGAAATACTGTCGATCGAAAGCAACTGGGTATCGGCGCAGGCCATCAGTCCTTTCTTCGCCCTTCTCTTGTTAAAGAAACTATCTGCCAGCAGGGCAATCTCGCCTTTGGGGAACAGGCGGAAAGGTATCTCATTCCCATCGGGATCATGGTAGAAAGAATAGGCCATCCCGCGGACTACGAAGAAAGCCTTGTTGGATACTTGGTTTTCCTTTTGGATAATCTCCGGCCTAAGGTATTCCGAGTATTCCATTTCCGCATCCAGATCGTTCCTAAAGGTAAGATCATCGATCCTTTTGAAACTATTAAGGAAGGCCATCAGGTTCTGAAAAGCCGCCCGGGGCAATTTGAGCTTATTTGCGTTCATACAGCTTAAGGTTGAAGTATATATTGATTTCGTGTGCTAAGAAGGGAGCAAGGCATCATGCAATTAATGGCCGCCGCCAACAGATCGTAAAAATGACCTGAACTAAAAAAGCGCTCCCAGAATCCGGGAACGCTACTTATTAATTAACCTAAACTTTAATTAAAAACAGCTGCCTACCATCCAGCAGGCAGCTTGTTACTTATTAACTATCCTAACCTTTGAAAAATTAGAAAGCTCTTACTTCACCGGAATAGAAAAACTGACCTCATCCGGCGGCAGGCACTGCTTATCATTGCAGGCCATATATTCCAATGTCCCTTTTACCACAAAGGGTTTTTTATCCTTTAATCTGATCTTCTGGCTGAACACTACCGCATTATCAAAATACAGCACATCCATATCGAATACCTTTTCAAATTGTTTGATCGGCTTGGGCTCTGTTACGCCTCCAACAAGTGTAAAGGACTTACTGGGATCGAAAGCAAACACCGTCTTTCTTGGCCCGCCCTCTGGCTGCACCGTAGAATAGATATGCCAGCCCTTGTCTATAGTACCCCTGATATACACCATCGCCTCTGACGCATTCAGCCTTTTTGCGGCATAGCTCCATTTCACTGGTCTCTGTAATTGGGCAAAAGCTACCGTCCCCATACAGAACATCGCTGCCAGCAGCAATAAAAATCTTTTCATCATCTCTTTTATCATTTAATTACCTATTAATTTTTTGAGCCAAAGCGGTTGTGACCAAATTTGGCATTCATCACTTGTTTAATTTGAGCGTTTTTCTTTTTCCTTTATCATTGATCTTCTGCCAAACACCGTTCTCATAGACGGCGGCCCAATGGTCTCCTTCATGCTGGTCTACATCCAGTCCCAATACCCTGCCCTTATACCGGAAGCCGATATTTCCACGGACAATGGTGTGGCCGACAACGATATGGCGTACCCCAAATAACTTGAGGGTCTGCTCGACATCTTCCATTGAGGCCTTTGGTTTCATAAAGTAGCCCCTGTACCAGAATGGCGAGGTCTTTCCCTCAAACAGTTTGATAGCTACCGTATCCTTAATGGCCTCACGCAGGGCACTTCCACGTTTGGCTTTATCGAAATAGGGTCTTGCCAATGCATTCAATTGCGCAACATCCAGCCCCAATTTATTTAGGGAAGGAGAGATACCCGCATGCATGCAAAGCAGGTCGCCAATTTTCTCAATGATATTCTTACTGCGCAGCCATCTTCCCAATTCCGTCGAACTATCGTACAGCTGCATGTAATCCAAACCTAATACCTTGGCACTTTGCAGGTACTTCGCATCCAGGTAGCGCAGATCTCCCGAAAGGTTCATGATATCGTGGTTGCCCAGGATCACATGGACATAACCGCCCGCGTCTTTGGCCAATTGCTCCAAGCGGTACAATAGCCACAAGCCTTCAACCACATTTTTTCCCCTGTCGAACAGATCGCCGCAGATCACCAGATGGCCTCTGCCATAAATCCAGTTGTATTTTTCATCCATTACCTTGCCCGCAATCAGCAGGCTCCGCAGTGCTGCGAACTCGCCCTCCACATCGGAGATCAGGAAAAGCTTTTGGGGCTGTTCAAAAACGGAAGGCTCAGGTTTCAATCCTTCTTTATCTGCGACAGATTGATCCGAAATCCCGCGCAAGCTCACCGAGAAATTCCACTCTGGCTGTCCGGGAAAACTAATGCCGATCTGCCGATCTTGTTTCACACTTTCAGGGAAAACAGTGACCATCGGCTTGCCATCCGCTACGGATAAGACCTTTGCCGCATCACCGCTATAGCGAACATAGGGGCCGTCGTTAAGCTGAGCCCTAATCCGATTTTGAAGCGACACCGCAAGCTGTAAAAGCACTACCAAAAGAAAAATATTCCTTCCCATTTTAAGCCTCTTCCTCAAGTACCGTGTCAATGATTAATTTGTCTTCGCTTTCCTTCTCGACAGTTTTCACTGTTTTGGACGCTCTTTTATTTTTTGCAATGGCACTTTTTTTCTTTTTCACCCTGCCATCAGGCTCCGCATCCAGCTTTGCCCTCAGCTCTTTTGATATCTTCAAATAGATCATAACATTCCCTTTTATTCATAGACCTTAAAAACACCCTAAGGGTCCAGAGGCTCATCGGGGTCAATCCTAAATGAAATCCGCAATGGATAATACTCAGAGGCCGTAGTAGAAATCCTTTTGCCCAAGCTATAGGGCACATAGCCCAGCTCGCGGATGCAACGTTTTTCCATCTTATCGATATAGGCACTCTGCGCACTGTCCGTAACGATCAATCCAGGCTTATCAGTAGGCAATCCGTAAGTGAACACCAACCGTGCGGCATTGCGCAGATTGGTAGTGGTATGTCTTGCATGCGGCTCCATGATTATTGCTTTTTCTGGAACATTCAAACTGTCCATCAGATAACGCTTCATCTCTTCAGCCTCGTTGTAAGGCGTCTTAAAGGGATGCGCATTTCCACCAGAAACTATAAGAAAAGGAGCTAGACCTTTTTGGTATTCCGCTACTGCCAAACGGCAATGTTCTTTTCCGCCATCGCTAATCCGTATCGACAGATCATCTGGTCCAATACCTGGCACTAATATATGCGAGTATGGGAATTTGGAGAAATCAACCTTGTTAACCGCACCAACAGCTTCTTTATTAACCCCCAAAGCCATCGGTTCATAAAAGCCAGCGTTAAGCCTCCCATTCATTGTAAGGTATTCCATTGCTAGTTTCAATGTCGGCTCAAAAAACATCTGTTTCTTCTTGCCACTAAAAGCATATATTCCAGCATTTTTAATCCTTTCCAAATGCTCCTTTGTATTTACATTGAAGGTAATCGAATCGATGGTTGGGTAGTTGGGCTTGGCACCGAAACCATATACATTGATGATATGGTTCAATACTGACATATCCTGTATAAAGGCAAGCTTCAGTTTCTCTGCATTGGAGATAGTTCCGGTGAACTGATATTTCCCATGCAATGCGATACCTATTATATTATCAGAATTGAAGTATCCATTTTTTACAAGCAGCTTAACCAGAAGGTCAGCTGAATTTGCGATCTGCGCATTACTCCAAATCTGGCCTTTTTTCAGGCATTCCAAGGAACTGCAATCTTTCGAAGCTGTGACATCACTCTGTTTTGCATTGGCTATGCTAACTAGTTCTGCATCTTTCTTCAAAAGCCGGCTAAGCATTTTGTCGGAAGAAATGAGCTCTAGCAATGGGACGTTCTTGCGAACGACCCATGTTGAGATGCGTTTGTCCGTGCCTTTTGTGGTAACCTGGCCGAAACAAGGAGAGACTACTACAACAAGCAGGCATACTACTCTGCATATAAAGTTCTTCATTTCAAAAATGTAGATTTATCGTTTAATAGTTGGGCACATACATTAAACCAAGTGCATTACTGCCTGTACCACCTACCTGACCAAAGATGACCAGCGAAGCGCTGTCATATCTAAGCCCGTTGAGTTGGATAGCATTCAGCGCGAGCGTAACCAGCACAGTGCCTGCGCCATTACGAACTTGAAAAGTAAAATTTGCTGCAGTGGCACTGAAAGGTATTTCATAGGTTTTGAAATCAGTAACCTGCTTATAAGCTAAGTTCGAAAACTCGTTCACGGTGGGAGTACTCGACAAAGTGACGTTTAACCCAGCTCCATTGGTAGCCAAGTTTGCTACGCGAATAGCACATTGCTCCGGTTTAAACGATGGCAATGTTTCCTTTACCAAGATACTCTCGGGGCTTGCTGCATTACCACAAAGGAAAAGTGAATACCATTCTCCCTCGTTAGTATGCACAGTCTGGTTAAAATAAGGTGTAGATGGGCTATTGGTAGAGAAGACTTTAAATTCTGTATTTCCAGTTACAAAGCTCCAGCGCTTGAAGTTGCGAACCAATGCACTATCTCGCAATGCATTACCCATTTTTATCGTGCTACCGCCCTCAACGGCATTTACAATATTTATTGCGCCCATTGGTATTTTCGCTATACCTCCTTTTTCACAAGCTAACAAGCATATATTTATTGCAAATAGCAAAAGATATTTTAGTTTTTTCATTTTTATAAGTGTTTGTAAATCTTACTTTAATTATTTTGGTTTACGATACGTCCGTCTTTTCCGATGATCGTGCGATTTTTCAATAATTCCATCACTTGCGGCGCATACGTTTTTTCTTTAGGCAAAATATTATCTCCAGGTGTCCTAATATCTGTATCATAGTCATAAGGATTTAGCCCCTTTTCTAAAATTTCGGAAGTGGAACGTGTCATCCAATATGGAGCTGGATCATCTTTCAAATAATGTCCAAAAAATTGTCTTGCTTTTTGATAGTTTACTACTGCACCTAAAGGAGCGCCATTATGACCTGCGTCCGGGGCATCCATCCAAACCTTCTTTCCGTTTAATTTTAATGCATTGTAAAATTCTACAGTATGTTGGAATGGCACCCGATTATCTTGTCTGCCATGATTTAGAAGTATGGGGCAAGAAACCCTATCTGCATAAAAAACAGGAGAGTTTGCGAGGTATAAATCTGGGCGTTCCCAAAGAGTTACACCCATATTTATCTGACCGTTAATGATAAAACTTGAATAATTTAATTGTTCATCATCTATACTTTCAATTCCAACCCCACTGACGAGATTAGCGTGCCCTGCAGTTGAATATGCTGCGGTAAAAATATTAGTTTGGCTAACGATGCAGTTTGTTTCATAACCAGAAAAACTTCCACCAAAAATACCAATCTTCTTTTGGTTAATGTACGGACGTTTAATTAATTCCTGAATACCTGAGACTATAATATTTGTCACAGTTTTGCATGTGTTACCAACTTCATATTTCATAGCTGGCACAAATAAAATATATCCTAAATCTATTTCTGATTTAAATACTGAATAGTCCAGATATTTATCTTCTCCTCCAACGTTTATGTGCGTATAGTAATTCACCAACACAGGATACATTTTAGTCGAATCAAAATCTTTCGGGAATAATATTAATCCTTCGTGCTTACCGTCTTTTTCGTCATTCCATACTATTAATTCTTGTTTAACGGGAGTTGCGTTAGGTTTGCGTTTAAGAACAGGATGTCCGTCCTCGAATGTTTTCCCATAAAATATAGTCGGAACAGTATTATGATTTAATTTACGCCATATTTTAAGTGTTAAATCCTTTGAAACCTTATAATTAATAGCATAATCACCTCCAGGCGAAAGAATTTTTTTAAGTTTTGGCTGCTCTGTAAGCATCAATTCATAAATTCCGGGATATTTTAGATAGCTTTTGGTGGACGTTTGCAATGTAATTGTCTTCTTACAGTCGATAACATTGTTTTTCATTCCTTCTTGCGAAATACCAAAACTCAAACCTTCACTTTTAGCTAAGCCGTTAGTTATATTAACTGATTTTTGACCATTCAGCGTTAATTTCCAAATATCACCGTATCCGTCAACAGTCAAAAACTCTTCCTTACCAGACAACCACCAAACCTCGCTCAATCCATAATATTTATTTGGAAGCCCGGATGAAGTACTTGCTTGCTCAAATTGAGTATCATAACAAATTTTCATACCATCGCTTACTTTACGAGTAAGACTAGTTGCTATATTGTAACAAAAATAATATTGTTTCTCAGTATCAAAATAGAGAACATCTTTACCATCTGGAGTAATTACGTAAAATGGTAAATTACTGGAAGTTACCCTCACATTTTCACGAATTAGCGTCCTTTTTCCATCAACCAATCTTACCAAAAAGATATTGGGTTGTACGTATTTATTAAAGTTGAATTCTGACATCGTGTAACCAACAGATATACCTCCCATCCACCCGTTGTAGCGGATAGCTTCTTTTTCAAAACTGTACAGGAGTGCATAATCGTTACTAATCTGCGGAGTTAATTTATTAAATGAAAGATACGGAGACCCTCCTACAAACTCATTATCACTTTCTATGAAAGTGAGTTTATTTGATAATAGATTCATGCAAACCATATGATTTACGCGGTTTTGTGTATCCATTTTTTGATAGAAATTTGATTTAGCATCGAGATAGCTATGTAAATCATCAATATCCTGTCTAAAAGGATTTTTTGGGAATTCACGAGTTTTAGAAACGTAGAATAGCAAACTTTTACCATTTGGAGTAAATTGTAACATGCCACGTTTTGATGGAATAGTCAACTTAAACGTATTTTTTATTTCATTTGAAAATGCATCAATAAGACACTTTGTAGTAGATTTCTCAATGTCGTATACCCAAATGCTTGGTTTATTTTCTGTGACAGAAACAAAAGCAAGCTTCTGTCCGTCGTCTGAGAAAGTATGAAAAGCAATTCTCTCACCTTTTGAGCTCCATATTGATTGGATCGTTCTATTGCCTAAATCGACTCTTAGTATTTTTGCGACATTTCCGTTCACCTGAGCAAACAGTATCTTGCAATCAGGATTCATAAAATAGTTGAGTGAATTAGGAACAAATATCATATCACCATTGATAAGATATTTTATATACAGTTTATTATCATTAATCTTTTTGTAAATAAGTATTGATTTGTCTATGCCTCCGAGGGTATAATTCGACACAAGTGAAATGCTATCCAATTTCTTATCAACAAGATTAAGAGTAAATAGTATATTATCTTTTAGGTAGCAAATTTTTTTTCCATTCGTTGCAAACTGTACATCACGAATATCCCCAAGCTCCTCGTACCATGATCCAGAAGTTGAGCGAACTGCGAATACCCGATTCTGTTCTTGGGTGGATCGGTACAACTCTGCGAATACATATTGTCCATCATTACTAATATCGAATTCTTGAGCATTTGAAGCTATAGCAAAAAAAATCAGACAAATTAGAAGTAGAACAGTCGTTATTATAGCTTTCATCATTATTGCTTCCTTCTAATTGGCCAACTAAAGGTAGCAGTTAACATCTCATGCAAACCATTTTTATAAAATTCAATCAGCTCAATTGGATCTTTTCTAAGTTTGGAAAACTCAAGTGCTTTTTTTTGATATTCAATTGCTAAAGACCTATTACCGACAGCATAATGTAAATGAGCAAATGTTTCGGCGCAGTCGCTTAGCCACCAAAAGTTTTTTAGAAAAGCGTCTTCAACAACTGGCTGAAGTAAATTAATACCTCTTTTTAACTGCTTTTCATCTGATGAAAGGGGAAATAAATAGCGTTCGCAAAAAAGATCAATTGCTAGGCATGATAATTTTTGCAAGTCATCTTGACCTGATAAAGAGAAAAGTTTTAATTCTTGAAGAATCAACTGAGAGTAAAATACTCCGTATTTCTCGCTAATATTAAGATATTCATTGATAAATGTTTCGCTTGACTTAGGTGAATAGGAGAGTAAAACTTTCTGAAGTTCAATTGCGGAAGTTGCATACCCAATGCCATATTTATCTTGAATTAAAATTGCAATTGAGTCCAAATTATTATGTGTATTTGTAAAGTACTTCTTTCTTATTGATCGATCGATTATTAACCTTGAAAAGTTTTCTATCCCAATTAATCGATCTATTTCTTTTTGATTGGCGTAAATAACTTTGAATAAAGAATCTTCGACGCTTATAATATTTCTTCCAACTAATTTTATAGCTTCCTTATTTGACAAGATTGTTGACGGATTTTTCTTTAAAAAATCAAAAGCGTATTTATTTAGTGTATCAATTAAAGTCGACTTTTCGTCGAAAAAGTTATCATCGTCAAAGACCAATTTATTTACTGATTTAATTATTTCTAATTCGTTACCATTCGCATTTAGTAATAGATTATAGTATTTTTTTGACTTGTCTATATATTTAAAACCTGGTTGCAGAGCCTCACTTCCAGTTTTAATCAGATCTTTTGCATTCAGATAACCCGATACCCTATTAACTATCTTTCCTTCACTTGATAGATATAAGTAGGTTGGATACCCGTTTATATTATATTCAATTTCTAGAGGATGAATTTCTTTATACCAGTTTTTTATATGGCTATTGTCATTTCGATTTCGATCCATTTGCACCTTAATGCATATAAAGTTTGTATTGAAAAAAAGCGCGACTTCCCTATCAGTAAATACATCTCTTTCCATCATTTTACACGGAGCACACCAAGTGGTATAAAAATCTACAAAAACCGGCTTTTTCTCAATATTAGCTGTTTTAATTACAGCTTCCCAATTGTCGAAATTTCGAAATACAATTCCACTAGACTGACTATATACCTTTATAGTTAAGCATAGCAAGATTGCTAATAATTTAATATCCTTCATATTTTTAATTTTTTAGATTGGTTTTGTTAATTCAAATATTGCGCATTTGTGAATTGCCTAGAACTGATTAATACCCTTCATTCTGGACTAGTGCGCGACTATATTGAATATCAGCAAATGGAATGGGATAATACTTTTGAAAATTTCGCCATGTACTAAGTTTTTCAGTAGTTGCTATGTTCATTATCTGGTCTATTTTTCCTGATCTCTTGATATCAAGCCATCTGTGGCCCCACTCTGCAAACAATTCCGTTCGACGTTCATTCAAAATCGCTTCATATAGGCTCAATTGAGAAGTTGCAGTTGTAGCTGGTAGGCCAGCTCTAGCCCTAATTATATTTAAATCAGATGCTGCACTGTTTGCGCCAGTAAGGTTACCTTGCTTTGCTCGGGCTTCTGCTCTTATGAGATACTGTTCTCCTAGTCGAAGAACCATTTCATATTCCGTGACAGCAGAAACCGCTTTGACTTTATACTTATATGGATAGTTATAAACCGTTCCATTTGGCAAGATTGTTCTATTTACCCACATGCCAATGGAACTTCGAGCATCTCCGGGCTCAAAAGAATTTAGTAATGAGTTGCTTAGGTAAACAGGATTACCGTTAATACCTGCGGTTGCATTTGGTCCAGTTGACGGTAAGATAAACATAAATCCATTATCAGTATTACGTCCAGTTCTTATTGGCTGCAGTTGCCAAATCGCCTCCTTACTATTTTTCAAAAAAACATTATTTAATGGCTGAAGTTCATACAATTCTGTCTGGTTAATAACCTCTGTAGCTGCTGCTTCGGCCTCAATATCATGTCCGCCCCAGAATAAATAAACTCTGGCTAATAAAGCATTAGCAGCACCTCTATTAGGTCTTATTCTTTCTGCATTACTTGAGTATGGTAACATGTCCCTATTTACATATGATGAACTTAGTAGCTGTTTAGCTAATTTTAAATCTGATATCATTTGAGAATATACATCGTCCTTAGAAGATCTCTTCAGATTATTATTGATGTTAGGATCAGATGTTAACGCTAAAGGAACATCTCCATAAAGGGTTGTGAGATAGAAAAAGCAGAAGCTCCGAACAAAATAACACTCACCAAGTAGTTGATTTTTTACAATAGGATACAAGCTGTCAGAACTTTCTAGACCCTCTATTGATGAATTCGCAGATAAAATATATTGATACAATGTCGTCCAAATAGCTCCGCCGTATGTACCTGCTTGAGAGGCTCTAAAGTTATTTTTATATGCAGATAAGTGTGTTAAATCATTTACTGAGTTAAACAATGTTAGTTCATCTGCAGATAGACCAGCTTGGAGCGAGACATTGTTTACAATATTTCCAGTTGCACCACTCACAAGTTTTCCGTATAATTCGGTTACGGCAGCTATTGCCGTTTCATTCCTTTTAAAAACGTTTAAACCATTAAGCCTATTAGATGGAGGATCCGTTTCAATAAAAGATTCGCATCCCGATGCTAAAGTAATGAGTCCTAAGAATAGGAGAAATTTATAATTTAGAGTTTTTTTAAATTTATTTTTCATGATGATTTTACAAAACAATATTAATCCCTAATGTGAATACTCTTAACGGCGGTAACGCTAGCAACGATTGAGTTTCTGGGTCAGGGCCATCATAATTGGTAAATGTCAATAGATTCTGACCGCTGGCGATTAAAGTTGCTGATTGGACACCAACTTTTTGATTAATTGAACTTGGTAACTTCCAAGATATCGAAAGATTTTTTAACCTGGCGAAAGATGCATCTTTCCAAGCTGCATCAGTATAGCTAACCTGTTCAGACCCATTATAAGGCATGGTACTAAACTTAGCAATTTCAGTGTTGTCACCAGGCTTTTGCCATCTTTTTAGCACAGTTATTGGCTGATTACTAGCACCTGTAAAAGAGTCAAAAACTCCAGGAGACGTAGCTACATAACCATTATTATATTTTGTGTTTAACCCCCATTGTTTCGTAAACTGAATAAAAAAATCGAATGAAAAATTGTCGAACTTAATGGTATTTTGTAGTCCGCCGTAAAAAGGTGTTGCTAAAGACCTAAATATTTGGTCTTCCATTTGACCATAATCAGTTGGATTGCCATTTTTATCCAATTGTTGATACATACCTGTTGAAGAATTTACTCCTCCAAATCTATATAGTCTTTGTATATCAATTGGTTGACCAACCACATATATTCCCGCATAGGGTGATTTTTCCAAATTGGGATATCTAACCAATTTGTTTCTTGCGACAGTAACGTTCAAATTAGTTGTCCATTCTAATCTACTGTTTTTAATATTCACTGAATTCAGTTGATATTCAAAACTTTTATTTTCAACTGTAGCATCCAAATTTCGAACCATGCTGGTAAATCCATTTATTGAAGCTAGCGGCACAGAAAGAAGCTGATTATCAGACGAATTTCTGGAATAATTAACACTTAAAGAAATTCTGTCATTCAGAAAACCTAAATCAAGTGCTAATGATATTTTCCGGACTCGCTCCCAAACTAAATCTGGATTGGGTAAACCGGAAGCTTGTAATGACGAAATACCTTGATACGGAACTGGAAGGGAATAAGAACGATAAGTTCTAATATATTGGTATTCTCCAATTTGATCGTTCCCAGTTACACCGTAACTTGCCCTTAATTTACCAAAACTTAGCCACGGAATCACTCTCAACAGTTCTTTTTCTTGGGAGAATACCCATGCCCCACCGATTGAATAAAAATTGCTAAATCTCTTATTTTCACCGAAACGGGGGCTTCCGTCCCTACGCGCAGTCAAATTCAAGACATATTTGTCTTTAAGATTATAAGTTAGTCTACTGAAGTACGCCAAATATTTATTTTGCTGATCTGGAATACTTCCCAGTGAGAATATTGAAGCAGCTGAAAAAATGTTTTTCAATAACTCATCCGAGGGATAGTTAACACCAGTAATGTTCTTACTATTTATGACGCTTGAGTTTAAAGTGGTACCAATTAAGAAATCAACCTTACCAATAGATGTTGTCCTCTTATAGTTAATCTGTGGTTCTACAATCCATGACAATGAATTTCGAGACCCATAGATCGCTTGATTTTGTGTCGAACTTCTATCTTCGGGTCTTACAGAACTTTTCGAAGTTGGAACAAAATCTTCCGTTTGAAGATTTGAGAAGCCGAAATTTGTTTGCAAGTTAAGCTCTTCTAAAATCTTATAACTTACAATCATATTGCTGACTAGATTTGTGGTAATATTTCTATATATATCGGATAGTTGAACAAAAGGATTTAAAAGATAAGTGGATTTACCATTCATATCCGGTGCCCAATTAATTGTACCGTCTAAATTGTAAGGTTCAGGTGCGTTTGGTGCAAGGAACAAAGCAGCTTGTAAAAAATTTCCTTTAGGAAGCTCATTTTTATTGTATTGATAATTTGTATTCCATTGAAATTTAAATCGATTATTTGGAGAATTGGAATTCAAATTTGCACTAAAGGATGCAGCCGGATTACCATTGCCACTATCTGGGAACACAGTAGTTGACTTATTATAATTACCTGATATTCTATATTGCGTGTTTTTACTCCCGCCAGATAACGAGAGCTGTGCACGTTGTGATAATGCAGTACCACCAATTAATTCTTTTCGCCAATTTGTGTATCTCGTTGTATCCCATAACTTCAAATCCGGCGCATCAACATTTGTATTACGCCAATCTAATCCATCATTTCTGTAGGCTTCATACCGCATATCTAAATAATCTCGGGTATTTAGCATTTCAAAACCATTATATGGAGCCTGTCCAAACCCGTAATGCAAGTTCGCAGTTAACGACAACTTCCCCTCCTTGCCTTTTTTAGTTGTGATTAGGATAGCACCATTAGCGGCTCTACTACCATAAATAGCTGTTGCATCTGCATCTTTGAGAATATCTATACTTTCTATATCTGTCGGATTTAGGTAATTTAACGGATGACCCTCGGTTGTTTGACTTGAATTTGAGAAGATCATCCCACCATTTAATCCCGACAATTTGGAGTCAATCGGCATTCCATCTATTACAAAAAACGGATCATTACCACTCTGCATACTGTTTTGTCCCTGAATTCTGACTGTAACTCCACCTCCTGATACGCCAGTTTGTTGAATAATAACTAACCCTGGAACTCTACCTTGGATCGCCAGTAAAGGATTCGCGACAGGTTGGTTTTCGATATCTTTTGATTTTATTGTAGTAGTATTACCTGTACTCAGTCTTCTGGTCGTCGTGCCATAGGCAATTACCTGAACCTCATCTAATGGATTTGTTGAAGCAACCAGTCTTATGGATCCGATGTTTTGCTCAGCTTTTATTTCTTTAGCCTCAAATCCCATATAACTGATTACCAAAACTGCATCATCACTTACAGCCTTTAAAGTAAAAGAACCATCGTTTTGCGTAGTAGTAGAAATCTTAGTTCCCTTAACCGCAACTGTAGCGCCTGGCAAAGGTTTACCATCACTGTCCAATACCTTACCTGTGACATCAATTGCCGCAAACCGATCAACTATTCGATCAATCAAAGACTTCTCTTTTTGCTCTACGATGATGTTTTTATCCTCGATTACATAGGTAAAACCTGTTCCCTCCAACACCTGATCCATTACCATCTGAATAGATGCATTGTTAAAATTTGCGGTAACTTTTCTATCAGTTTTAAAATTGGCTTTATCCAGCATAACGCTGTAGCCAGTCTGCTTCCTAATTTCCTTAAAAATGTTGTTCACAGTTGTTTCGCCCGCCTTTAACGTCACTTTCTGTCCGAAAGAAGCGGCGTTAACCTGTATGAGCGAAATGAGCAGTAGAAATGTGGTCAGTTTCATAACCAGAATGAGTTTGGATACGTAGCCATTAGGCGTACGGAAAAATCGTGTATAATTTCTATACATATTCATCTTCATTTTTCAGACAATCTTCCCTCAAGCGATGAATACGCCGCATCTATTGCCCAACTGGACAATATTTGCTAAGTTTGATTGTCTGCTTGACAAAAGCGTTCACTGTCGAAATTGCACGCCTTGTCGGTCATCAAATAATTTGTTTACTCAAATTGTCTGCCTTGCAGACCAAAAAGGGCTTTGATTAGCGTCAAAGTCCTTTTGCTATTCTTTTTTGATCTAAGTGCCGTTTTGCTGTGCTTTCATAATCTGTCTGTTTAGTTTGTATTGTTTATTTAATCGGGATGGTTAGTCCCAAGGTCAGTTGTCTTTTTTATTGATCGTGATCTTATTTCCCTTCAGCGCAAATGATACCTTAGCCGTACGGCCCAGCGGTTTCAACAGTTCCGATAAATGGTCGAACCTATTCGCAGTGATATAGATTGATTTTTTCTTCAGCGAAACATCTGCAAATTCAACCTCTACGTTGTACCATCTGGCCACATCCTTCATGATGTTCTCCAAGCTTTCCCCGTCATACATGAAAATGCCTTCTTTCCATGATACCACCTCATCAATCTCTACGGAGGCAACATCTATGGCATTGCCCACCACCTGTGCCTGTTGGCCTGGTACTAGCAACTGTGATTTTTTGGAAGACAAATTTTCAACCCTTACACTTCCTTCGAGTAGTGTGGTACGTACCGCCTCATTGTTGCTGTATGCATTAACATTGAAATGTGTACCCAGTACTTCGATGCGCTGTTTATTGGTTGCTACTTCAAAAGGATGGGTTTTGTCTTTAGAGACCTCAAAATATCCCTCGCCCGATAAAAGAACAGCTCTTCTAGCTGATCCAGTAAAACTGGTCGGGTATTTCAACGAGCTTTCCGCATTTAAAAACACGAGGGTTCCGTCGGGCAAACGCACCCTGGTCTGTTCCCCCCGTGTAGTCGTTAGTGTATTGTAAGTCAAAATTTTGCTGTTATCAGGCACCACCTCGTAGATGATCTCGCCATCGGCGGTCTTGGAAATCCTCACCCCAGACTGTTCGGCAATCTTGCCGCTAAGCGCATCGTTGATCAGGATCTTCCTGCCGTCGGCAAGTGTCAGTGTCGCACCTTCTTTGCCAGGGGCAATGTCATTCACTGTGGCAAGCTCTGTAATATCTTTGGTCTGGTTTGAGTTATAATAGAAATAGCCACCCGCCATTACCGCCAAAGCAACCGACGCAGCGGCCACCCATCTAGGCCAAAGCCTTTTGGTTCTATCTTTTATAACTTCCTGCATTATTGATCTGCCACGCTCGTTGATTGCGATAAGTTCGTCTTCGTTCAATTTCATGGGCTCGCTATCTGCTAGGTCGTGGATCCAGCGGTCCAGCATTTCCTTTTCCTTATCGCTTGCCCTCCCAGTGCGAAGTTTTTCTATAATCCTTGATGCATTTTTCATGAACGTTTATTTATGCTTTTGTCCTGTATATATTTAGGCGTAATTATATCCATGTAGATTTTCAGGAGCATTACTGTACAAAAGAAATTCAACTATTTGTTATACCACTGTAAATCAATGATTTAATTTCGAATTAATTTGGCGGTTCTCCAAATCTTTCGCAGTTATATTGCTTTGTTATGGCTTGTACGGTAGTAAAGGGAACTATAGCTTGAAAAGCATATAGATATATAGGAAAAGCCCAAGCTTGGTTCTTAATACCTTAAGGGCCCTAGTGATATGGCGTGCCACGTTTTCCTCTGTTGTGCCCAGCACCTCCGCAATCTCGCGGTGGCTTAAGTTCTCTCGTCTTGATAATAAGAACACCTCTCGCATCTTAGTAGGCAGGAGCTCGATCTGGCGATCGATGATTTCTATGATCTCCTTTTCCCTAACGCGATAGTCTGTCTGCTCGCTGAATGACGCGGCATAAGGCTCAAGCGATGCAAGGTATCTATCCTCTACCTTTTTATGTGTAAAGAGATCTAGGATCTGGTAACGCACTGCACGGTATAGGTAACTAGCCAGCGAGCTTTCAATCTGTACTGTATCCCTTCGATTCCAAAGGCTGGTGTACACTTCCTGTACGACGTCTTCTGCTTCTGGTCTGTTTTTCAGTCGTTTGTCTGCGTAGATGATCAGGAGGCTATAATAACGCTCGAAGATTTCCATAAAGGCTTTCTTGTCCCCCTGCTTAAACAGGGCGTACAGTTCTTCATCTTTATGCATGCTGTAGATCATCATCTGGCAAACCAGGTTGAGCCAGCAACCTGTTCAGTCTAATTTAAGAAATATTTCACAGCAATGATATAAATATATTTCCTAGAAATAAAATGCTTCGCTTTCCCAGTTAAAGGATTTAATTTGATTGGTGGTTTACATTTCTGCCATATCCCGCTCTAGAAATCCTTTTGCAACACTTGAAGGCCATGTTTGATAATGAACCGTTTGTATTCTGATAAATGCCTCAAAGTAAGACCTGGAATATCCATTAGCTCCTCGGGACTTTTCTCGAGCAGTTGTTTTAAATACACAAAACCAGCGACCTGAAAGATACTTTTGATTTCTATGCTGAGATCAAGGTTAATGATTTGCCTGTTGATTAACTCGTTCAACTCTTATGAAATTATTTAAGCCCAAATATAAAACATTTAATGTAAATAGTTGCTTATATTAAGGGTTATTATATGCGGTTGTATATCATAAGGCTGTTAACTTGATTTGCAATATGGCTAAACGAGTTGACCTATCCGAGAAAAAGCACGCACTGTCACCTGACATCTACCTAAAGAAATTTGGAGAGAGGGTCCGTGCCCTTAGGATTGCCAAAGGTTACAGCAGTTATGACATGTTTGCCTACGACCATGACATTAACAGAAGCCAATGGGGAAGATATGAGACTGGTAAGGATGTACGTCTATCTTCTATTCTACAAATCGTTTCAGTTTTCGATATGACCCTGGAGGAATTCTTTTCCGAGGGCTTCGATAAATAGTAGTTTTTCTATTTTTAGCTAATTCAATACTTGTCGTTACTTGATTTTTTAGACTTGCCTGTATCAAGTTTAAACCCAATCAAGTATGGACAGAAAGTATATCGACACGCTCTATGTTTCCATGGAAGGCCAATTGGCCGAGATTAGTGCCATTCCCGAAAAGTTTTCCGATGCGCTTGGCATCGTAACCTCTGCAATGCATTTGTTGCACGGACATTTTTTGGCCTGTAGTCTTTCGAAGGAGGATGAAATAGAGTTCTTCAAGCATATTAAACCACGTTTTTACCAATGGTACATCTATTTGGTCGAACGCCAGCAGGTGCTATCTGGTATTGGCATCTCTACCGAACATATGGCTAGGGACTATTACCTGCAGGAATTAACATTTATTAAGCGCTTTTTTGAACAGCAGGGATTTGTTTATCAATATTATCTGTCGGGCGAGTGCTCCAAGGACGATGAATATTTTCTGCGCGCCAATTTTAAGCCTGCCTTGGATCTTCCCGTTTTTAGCTTGGCGGGCTTCTCGACCAATCAGGATTATCTTTTCGCCAAGTTCTTGGCCTATGAAAGGCTTCAGGAATTTTTGATTGTCCGCCTGCGAGCGAGCTATACCAATGAGGCGGGCACGCTTTACGGTCAGTTGCGCTCTGCCCAGCGCCGTACCTGGACCGATGAGAAAATCAAACTGGTGGAACTTGCCTATGGTATCTATTTCATGGGCTCTGTGGATTTTGGCAAGGCAGAGATTTCGGATATCGTAGCCGGACTGGAATATTGCTTCAATATCGATATCGGGGTGGCCTATCGGAGATTTGTGGAGATTTCCAGAAGGAAGTCGGAAAGCCATACGGCCTATCTGGACGCTATGCGTGCAGAAATCCACCGCCGCATTACAGAAAAAGACCGTTACAAACCGTTGGTTGTAAAAGAAAGGTCTGATCAATCGACCGACAAAAATCGTTGACACTATTTCTATGTTGTCATTCCCCCAGCTCCCGCTTTGAGAATTTTGTTCCCAGTATCTGTTAGATCTTTGACATCTGGGAACGAAACATTATCCGCTTTTGGGCGGAAATTTTGCGAAGGCGGAGGTGGGAGCCCCGAGCCGAAAGCGCATTGGCAGACCCGCAGGGTCCGGATCGTAGGATCTGACGTGAGAAGTTCCGACAACATATTGGCCTTGATGCAGCAGGTAGGATACCATGCCGCGAGCGGCCACACCAAGGGGGCAATCGCCCCCTTTTGCATTTAACCCAAATTTGGACTTCAACCTATTATAAATATGTCAACATTTATTGATGCCGAAAAACTAAGGGATTCGCTATCCATCTCCGATTTTCTTTTGCGGCTGGGGCACCAACCTGTAAGGCTGTCTGGCGGCGAGCGATTTTATGTTTCGATGCTGCGCGAGGAACGGACCGCCTCGCTGTGCGTGAACGATGCGCTGGGCGTATGGTTCGACCATGGCGGTCCGAATGCCTCAGGGATAAGGGGCGGTAACCTTATAGACCTTGCCATCGCCTACTGGCATCCCATTTCCTATGTTGGAGCGCTATCAAAAATCAGGAACATCATCGGGGAAAATTTTGTCGCTTTGCCTTCGCCACGAGCGGACAGCAGAAAGCGCTCGGCTGTGAAACTGCCCAACTATAAGATAGAGGCCAGAAAGGCGCTGGGTTCTACCTACGCGATCACTTCCTACCTGCAGCAGCGTGGGATCTGGAGCGTAGCGGACAGGCTCATCGAAGAGATCCATTATTTCGTTCGTGATAACAAGGGCAAACGGAAGGATTTCTTTGCTGCTGGCTGGCGCAATGAGAACGATGGTTTTGAGGTGCGCAACAAATATTTCCAGGGCTGCCTTGGCCACAAGGGATTGAGCTTTGTTGCGGGCGATGAGAAAAGGGTGCTTGTATTTGAGGGCTATCTGGATTTTCTAAGTTGGAAGTTTGAGAACGAGGACCAGTCGCCAAACGTTATTGTGCTAAATTCCCTTTCGCTTTTGGCAGCTGGGATCAATAGAGCAAGCAAATATGATAACATAGAGTTGTTCTTTGACCGTGACAAGGCTGGGCTGAAAGCGAGCGCTGATTTTATATCTGCCCTGCCCAGGACCAAAGACTGCTCGCAACACTATGATGGATTTAAGGACTACAACGAAAAATTGATGGCTGAGATTGCTGCGATGAGAATGCCGCAGTCTTCAGCCTATCGAGATGTCGTTTCGAATTCAGCTTTTCAGCTGCGAAGATGATTGGTTGGCTATACGTATGTTTATATATGCGGATGTTCGGCTATACGGATATCTATCTATAGAGATGGATGTGTATCCAGCTATCTATATATCTGTCTATTGAGCTGTATATCTATACGGCTATACAGATACCCGCATAGCTAGCTGTTACCTTAGAGAAAAGGATGGAATTACGTTTGCCAGTATTCGCTTCTTGTGTTCTGGCTGCTATCAAAAGAACCGTTCCTGTGCCCACAATTTATCGTAATTTTTTTGCCCTCTTCAGAAAACGGTCGAGGGGTTTCTGCTTCTTGCAAAAAGGTCCATTTTTTCAATGGAGCAAGCCGAAGTTGGGCAGAGCCCTACTTTGCTTGCCCCTTGCCCTGCAATGGGGGTCTGTAGTATCCTCCTGGGATACTTCTTAGCTGCTGGGAGCCTTTGGATGCGCTTTTCAGTAACCTTGCCAGTTCCCTCTGGCAGTTTCTGCGCTTTTTTTAATCTTATATGCCATGGAAGACCTCAATATCCGATCGGTGCGTTTTTCGGTTGCCGTGGATGAGAAGTTCGAAAAGGTTGCCCGTAAGCTCGGACGGACCAAGCGTCTTCTGTTCCTGCAGATGGTGGAATATTTCTACAGGAGCAAAAAAGATCCGGCCGATGTGAGCGATGAGCTGCTAAAAAATGCGCTGCTCAAAAACCATAACCAATATATCTCCTTTATCCGGGCGCAGGAGAATATGATTCTGCTTCCGATCAAGGCAGAGGTTGTCAGGATGTCCAGGTCCCAGCGTGACATCATCGAGCGCTTCAACAATGACATCCTAAAGCACAATGCCTCGCTACTGGACAGGCAGCAGGCGCAGACCTCAGCGATCATACAGATGGGAAAGCTGCTGGAAGAACTGATCGGCAGGTCAAAAAAAGCCGATGTTTTAAAATCCCAGGCGTTGCTTTTGGTCGAGGATTATGCCGCCGCGCGCGATGCGCTCGGCACGCGGGCGTCTGCCAGGGAAAAATCCGAACTGCTTTTGGCGCTCAAAAAGAAGATCGATCTGCTTTAAACCTTTGCTATGTTCATCAATATCTCCGACAAGAAAGAAGCCCAGAACAAGGGCAGCTCCGCTGCGCTAGTCCATTATCTGGAAAAGGAGAACCGCACGGCTACCAAACAAAAGCCTGAAAAGTGGTTTTCTGGAAACAAAGGGCTCTTTGACCCGCACCAGGTCTATCGGATGATTGACTGTAACATTGCAAAGCTCGGCAAAAACGATGCGAAGTTTTTCCTGATCAATATCAGTCCCAGCAAAAAGGAGATTGCCTTTCTGCAACAGCGATTTGGCAGGGACGGTGCCCAGCTTCAGCTGAAAAACTTTGCTACCAGAGTAATGGATGAATACGCCAAAAACTTCAAGCGCGAGGGTATCTCTGGGCAGAAGGATCTGCTGTGGTTTGCAAAGCTGGAGCGGCACCGCTACTACTCGCACAACGATGCCGAGGTCAAGCGGGGCGAGCGGCAGCGCGGCGAACGCAAACAGGGCGAGCAGATGCACATCCAGGTCATTGTCAGCCGAAAGGATATCACTAACCGGATCAAAGTCTCTCCGCAGAATACCTCTAGGGGAAAAAACCAGGAACATTCCAAGAAGATGGGCCAGTTCGATAGACTGGCCTTTAAGCAGAGCGGCGAGCGATTGTTCGATGAGATGTTCGGCTTTGAAAGGTTGCCCGAGGATAGCATGGCCTATGCCAATACGCTAAAGAACGGCACTCTATCCGAGCGGGAAGAAATGCTTTCACAGTTTGCTGTGTCTACTGGAAATGCTTCTGCTGTTGAGCCTTCTGGAATTGCTAATGAAGTTTCTTTAGGTCAGGAACCTGCCGAGCATTTCGAACATGCTGAGCTCGGCCTGATCGATTATTTCTCCATCGATATCTCAGATGACATTGATGACGAGGCTATCCTCGGGCGCAACCGCCATCGCAAGAAAAAGGCTAGGACCAATACCCGGTAACAGTTTTTGGCTTTGTTCATTGTGTTTGGTTTCTTTTTCTCTATCTATCTAATTCTGACCTTAAACCCTATTGCCTATGCTTAGACACGGAAGCCTGTTCTCAGGGATCGGCGGTTTTGATATCGCCGCCAACTGGGCGGGCTGGCAGAATGTCTTCTCCTGTGAGAAGCATCCCTTCTGCCGAACACTTTTACATTATTACTGGCCCAATACCCTACACTATGAAGATATCTTTGAATTCGATGCAACTGGCTTTAACGGAGGGGTCGATGTCATCAGCGGGGGATTCCCCTGTCAGCCCTTCAGCCAGTCCGGGCGGAGAAAGGGCACGCAGGATGACCGCTATCTCTTCCCGCAGACTATCCGAATTATTAAACAGGCACGGCCCGAGTGGATCGTTCTTGAAAACGTTTCTGGCCTGTTCAGTATTCTCGAGCCCGGAAGTCTATCTAAAATGGAAATCAAAGAGGTCGAGCTTTTTTGTGAGGATCACCACCAGGTTCCAAGCCGTACCATCGTCCGGCTCCAGCGAAGGGTCATCGGCAGCATCATCGCAGAAATCCGTGCAGCAGGATATGTACTTCCCCAGCTGCGCGACGGCACTCCAGTCGTTCTGTGTATTCCGGCTGCTGGTGTTGGTGCCCCGCACGCGCGCAACAGGGTCTGGTTTGTTGCCCACGCCGACGGCCTCGGAGATCACCTCGCTAAAGGCGACCATCCGTCTGGCCAGGGCGGGGCGTCCGCTGAAGGAGCGCAGGAACGAAAGGGGAAATGGCGGCCAGATTTCGCTGACGGATTTTCTGGTCTACCTTACGATCAGGGCTTCCTTGAAACCTTCAGCCAGGACCATGGCAGGATCGCAGGGTTCTTTCTTGGACAGGCTGCACCGGGCGCTGCCCAGGGCTGGGGACCCGAGGTTCCCCGATGGGAGGACTGGCCTACTCAGCCCGCGTTTTGTGGCAGAGATGATGGGCTTTCCTATCAACTGGACGGAATTACCTTTCCAAAATGGCGGGAGGAAAGTATAAGGGCATTCGGTAATGCCATCGTCCCGCAGGTGGCTCTGGACATCTTCAGGACCATCGGCTCTATCTCCTCGGCTGCCACTTAGGGCTCTGTTTTTCATTTAACCTTAAAGAATTTGTTATGGTCATTCTACTTGGCAACCAAAAGGGCGGGGCGGGCAAAAGTACGCTTGCGCTGTTGCTGGCCAATTACCTGACCCTGGTACGAAAGACTGCGGTCACCGTGCTGGACATGGACTATCAGGCCTCCATTTCCGCCAAGGCGGATAAATCGCGCGATGCAGGTTCCATTGGGCCCTATGAGGTGGTGGCCTGTGACCTTGCGCTCTTTCCGCAGGTATCCTCTGCCATCGTATCCAGGAGCTCGGAACTATTGATCGTTGACCTTCCGGGAAAGATGGACGACGATGGGCTGATCCCAGTGATCGTATCGGCCAACCTGATCCTTTGCCCGTTCAACTATGATGAGTTTTCGGTGGATTCCACGCTGCTGTTTGCCATGGTCTGCTCCAAGCTCAATCCTGTTGCCGATCTGCTCTTTGTACCCAACCGTATCAAATCGACCGTGCGCTACCAGACCCAGACCGAGGTTGATGCGGCCCTTTCAAATTTTGGCGTGGTCACTGCCTGCATCTCGGATCGTGTGGATTTCCAGCGACTGAGTACTTCGCATATTCCGGTGGCGCTGCTTCCTGTAGTGCTTCCAGTGCTGGATCATATCTATGAGAACTATATCTCTAAAGGGGGCGGGCGGTGAGCAAGATCAGATCCATTGCCGATGAGATCCGCGATAGGATCAGGTCTGCCGGTGAGGCTGCTGAACCTGTTGCACCAGACGCTGCTGCACATCTTGCGGATTTGCCATTGGACACTTCTGCTGAACCTTTGGATGACGAGCGTGTCAGATTGTTGTTTGAGCAGCTATCGGCCTTTCGGATGCAGGGCAGCGTGAAGATGGTCATCCGGCTGGATGCCGAAAGCATCAGGCTTTTAAAACAGCTCAAGTTTACCCGCGATATCGATATGACCAAGGTCGTCGTATTCGCCTTTCACCAGTTCCTTCGGGAACACTCCTGGCTCCGGGAGTATGTCCTGGAGCTGCTTAAATCACAGAACTATGAAATGGAATGAATTTTTAATGGTCCTTGCCGGGATCTATCTGGCCTACTATGGGCTGAACCTTGTTTTTGACCTTATCAATGCCAAGGAGCGCGACGGGCGAAAGGATGACGATGACAAGGGCGTGCTGCACTTTTCCCAGGACGAGCCCGAACTGATCGTGCCTGAGGAAAAACCTTCTGATGCTGCCGCTCCGGCTTCGATGTCCTTTGGTTTGGAAGACCCTGAACCAGCAAAACCTGGTGTCTTGGGCGCGATGGGGATTGTCTCCACCGGGGCGGTCGGATTAAAGGAGCTCTTTGCCCTTGCCAAGGATGACCTGATCGAATATACCAGGGCCATTTCCTATTGATTGCCCCCGATGCGTTTTTCAAGGTCATTTTTTTTCTGGCTTTTGGTCCTTGTTCCGCTTCTTGGGCTTGGTCAGCCGGGCATCTCGGAATTCTACCAGGCCTCGGGCGAGGTTCGCCGCTGGTATTTTGCCCTGTCCGATCTAGTGCTGGTGCTGGGAGCCATTGCAGGACTGCTCGGCGGCCTTCGGGTCTACGCCAACTGGCAGTCGGGCGCCCGCTTTATCGATGCCCAGGTCATGGGCTGGTTTTTTTCCTGCCTTTTCCTTGCGCTATGTGGCGCATTTCTCAGGGGCGTCTTCGGCCTCTGATTCTTATTTTTTTACTCTTTTTTTATGAAGCTGAAACAGAAACAACTGTTTTCTCTACTCTTTGCCCTTGCCATTGCAGGGCAATCTTCTGCGCAGACCGCTGGTGGTACTACCGGGATCAATGCTGCAACCTCTTCGCTGACCAGTTATGTTGATCCGATCTCCACGCTCACGCTGGCCATCGGCGCCGTGGTGGGTATCATCGGCGGGGTGCGCGTGTACATCAAATGGAACTCTGGGGACCAGGATATTAACAAGGATATCATGGGCTGGGGAGGCTCCTGCCTTTTTCTGGTACTGGTGTCGGTTTTCATCAAGGCTTTCTTTGGGGTCTGATGCGCAGGTTTTCAATTTACAAGGGGCTGGAAAAGCCCCTTTGTTATAAGGGCTTTAAGGGCAAGTTCATCTACTATGGCATCGGCTCCCTTGCCGCTGCGCTGGTGCTGGGCGGCCTATCGGGTGCGCTGATCAATATGTACGCCGGAGGCTTTATTACCGTAGCCTCGGTGGCTGGGGGACTCTGCTATACGCTGATGCAGCAGAAAAAAGGGCTGCACAGCAAGGACAGGTCCTTTGGCATTTTCATCTATCCCAACCGTCTGAAAATACGCTATGAAAAACAGAAAACGCTCATTTGAGCTGCCCTATATTGCTATAGAGCAGTCCGCTGGCATTTCAGTGCTCTACGGTGCTTTCGGAGATTTTTCGGCAGGGATAGAAGTGACCAACCTAGCCGTCCAACATGGCGCAGACCCCGCCGGCTATGAAACCTACCAACAGGCGCTATTGAACCTGATCAAGGTTTTGGGCGAGGGCTATCTCTTGCAGAAGCAGGATGTTTTCCTGCGCAAGCAGTTTGCGGCTAGCGCTTCTTCGGGTTTTTTACAGGGCGAGTACCAGGCGCATTTTTTGGGCAGGGACTATACCGAGATCCGCTCATTTCTATTTATCACAAGGAAGGTTAAGCGTGGCAGGTTCTATGTGCACAACAAAAAGCAGTACCAGGATTTCCTGGACAACGTGCTAAAATCCCTGGACCTTCTGAAAGGTGCCGGTCTCTTGCCACGGCTTCTGGGCAAGGCGGAACTAGACGGGCACATCAAGCGGATGCTGGCCATGGATTTTTCCAGTCCACACTTTTCGCTTTGTAACCTAAGATGCGGTGACAGGGAAATTGAGGCCGGGGAAAGGAAGATCCGCTGCATCTCGCTGATCGATACGGGTTCGATTGACCTTCCAGAAAAGTTGGGCTGTTACCAGGAGCGCTCTGATGGGCAGGCGATGCAGCGTTTTGCTATGGACAATCTGGGCTTTTTGTTCCAGGTGCCGGGCTACAGCGCGATGGTCTATAACCAGCTGCTCGAAATTCCCTCCCAGCAGCAGACCTTGGGCAAACTGGAGCTCAAGCGCAAGCGGCACTCGGGCATTCCAGATCCCGCCAACCTGATGTGCGTGGAGGATATCGACCAGCTTCTGGTGGACGTGGCTAGGGAAAACCAACTATTGATCCATGCACATTATAACATCGTGCTCTGCGCGGATTCGGATAAGCTTTCCACTGCTGCCAATTTTATCGAATCCTCGCTGTTTGAACAGGGGATCATTCCATCCAATAATGCCTATAACCAGCTGGAGCTCTTTCGCAGCGCGCTGCCGGGCAATGGCGTGGAGTTGAAAAGCTATGACTGGTTTCTGACCACTGCCGATGCTGCCCTTTGTCTGTTCTTTAAGGAAAGGCTGCTGACCGGAGAGCCTTCGGATTTTCTGATCCATTTTACCGATAGACAGGGCATTCCCATTGGGATAGATCCAGCGGACCTTCCCATGTCCACTGGAAGGATCAATAACCGCAACAAGTTCGTACTGGGGCCATCGGGCTCGGGAAAGAGCTTTTTCATGAATGCGCTGGTGGAGCAGTACCTATCCTATAACATGGATGTGGTCATTATCGATACCGGGCATTCCTATGCTGGACTGTGCAAATATTTTGGCGGAAAATACCAGACCTATAGCGAGCAGCGACCGATTACGATGAACCCCTTTCTGATCTCTAGGGAAGAATACAATCTGGAAAAGAAAGATTTTCTAAAGACGCTGGTTTCCCTATTGCTTAAAGGTGCCGATGGCGCTGTCTCCCAGGTAGAAGATGCAGTAATCTCGAACGTGATCTCTTCGTACTATTCCAGCTACTTTCTGGGCGAGGGGAATATTGTGGGTTTGTGCTTTGATTCCTTCTATGACTTTTCTGTTGTGAAGATCGATGAGATCCGACGGACCGAGCGCATCTCCTTTGACCTTGACGAGTACCGCTATGTGCTTCGCAAATTCTATAGCGGCGGCGAGTATGGCTCTACGCTCAACGAGCAGGCCGATACCTCACTGTTCTCTGAGCCACTGATCATTTTTGAGATCGATGCAATTCGGGAGAACAAGGTGCTCTTTCCCATCGTGACGCTGATCATCATGGACGTGTTCCTGCAGAAGATGCGTAACCGCCCAGACAGGAGAAAGACGTTGATCTGCGAAGAAAGCTGGAAGGCGATTGCCTCGCCCATCATGGCCTCTTATCTGATGTACATGTACAAGACTGTCCGCAAGTTCTGGGGCGAGGCCATTGTGGTTACCCAAGAGCTGGGCGATATCATCAGCAATCCGATCGTAAAGGACAGTATCATCAATAACTCTGACACGGTCTGTCTGCTTGACCAGAGCAATTTCAGGGAGAAGTATGAGGATATTGCAAAGCTGCTTTCTCTGTCGGCCGCCGAGCAGCAGAAGATCTTCACTATAAATAAGCTCGATAACAAAGCCGGGCGCGGGAAGTTCAAGGAGGTCTACATCAAAAGGGGAAACTCTGGCGAGGTCTATGGCGTAGAGGTGTCGATGAGCCAGTATTTCTGCTTTTCGACCGAAAAGCCCGAAAAGAATGCCCTTGAATTTTATGTCTCCAAGTTCGGCAATTATCCAGATGCACTAAGGGCCATCGTCTCGGACTTTAAGGCCTCGGGCAAGAGCCTGCAGGCATTTGTTGCAGGGGTCAACTCCCAAATCAAAAACCATTAATTTTTTATGTACAGACTATTTATTTTTTTGGCGCTCTGCCTTTTTGCACGGGTCTGCCATGGCCAGATCTATGTAGATCCCACTACGGCAGGAGCCATGGCTTTACACTCTTCTGTCATCAACGGGCAGCTGAACAAGACCAATGACAACCTTACGCTGATCCAGCGCGGACAGCTTGCCGTAACTGGCCAGCTTGCCATTGTAAACGACCTCCAGACTAAAATCTATAGGGGGCTATCGGAGGTTTCGGGCATCATGCGCTCGCTGCTTTCGGTGCGCGATATCTATGAGATCTCAGAGGATATCATCACCGATGTGAACAAAGCCATCGTTGTGGCGGGGGAAAATCCAGAGCTGCTGCTCTTTGCCGAAGCAGGCGCAAGGGAATTTAAGACCAGGGCCACTACGCTTGCCGTTGATGTGAGTGCGTTTGTTCTGCGCGATGGCAAGGATGCGCTGATGGACTCTGGTGAAAGGGCAAGACTGCTTAATCGCATTGTAACCGATCTGACTATCCTGCGGGGAGTGGCTTACGGGATGTACCGCTGCATGTACTGGGCCAAGCAGCGCGGCTTCTGGAACTCGCTCAATCCCTATTCGGGCTTTATCAATATCGATAAAAGGATTGCCGATGATATCATAAGGAACATGAAAATCCTTAAGCCATGAGGCGGGCTGTTTTTTTGGTTGTTGTGCGTTTTTGGTCTTTTCCATTTCTTGGGTATTCCCAGCTGAACGTGCAGCTATTGCACCAGCTTGTATCCCAGAGCAAGTCCGAGCATGAGCGCCAGGCCGAGGCCAGGAACAATCAGGGCATGGCCTCGGCCAACGAGGCTGCCAATAAGACCTCGATGACGCGCCTGAAGGAAAAGTACCGCGATATCCAGAGCAGGTTCAAAACGCTTGGCCTTGCGATCTCTGCCGCCCAGATTGGTATCGACGCCTATCCTATAGTCTCGGACATTATCTCCCAGCAGCAGCTCATCTTTGATATCTGTAGTGACCAGCCTATGTTCATTCCGCTTGCTATTGCGACCGAGGCGGATATTGGCGAAAGGGCGTACCGGCTATTGAACTATCTCTATGGGCTTGCGCTGGTGGCGGGGGATCTGAACCAGATGAAGCCCTCAGACCGAAAGATGCTGTTCTCGTTTGTGCTGAGCGAACTGCGCTCGATCGCAGGGGCTTCGCGCGGCCTGGCCTCGACGCTTTCCTATGCCACAAGGAAAAAGGCAGCAGATGCGATGAACCCATTTTCGGGTTTTATCAACCAGGACAAGGCGATCATCGAAGGCATTATCTCACGCTCCAAATTACTGTTTCCATGAGGTTCGTTTGTTTATTGTTGTTGTTTTGGCTGTGGTCTTTTGGGCTGGTCTGTTTGGGCCAGCGCATTGTGTTCGACAAAAACCATTTTGATATCGTAAACCAGAATGCTGCTGTAAGGCTTGCTGCCGAAAATACCCATAACAGTTACCTCACTACGATCAATAACCGATTGGGCGATATCCATATCAACCTTTCCTCTGTGATCCTGGTGCAGGACATGATCCTGCGCTCATTGGCACAAGTGGACGGGGCGCTGAAAAGCGCTATTGCCGTGCGACAGATTGGTGAGCTTTGCTCTGAGATCTATAGCGAAAGCGGCGAGATGGTCGAAATGGCACGCGACAATCCCGCGCTTTTGCTTTTTGCCGAAGATGTCTCGCGCCAGCTCAAGGACCGCGGGGTTCGCCTGCTATCGCAAGTATCCTCGTTTGTGCTAAAAGAGGGCGAGAATGTTCTGATGGATTTTGAAAAGCGCGATGGGCTGCTCAAAAAGATTGCCCTTGAGCTGCGCGTGATCCGGGCATTGGTCTTCAGCATCAAAAAGCAGATGTACTGGGCAAAGGTAAATGGCATTTTAAAGACCGCCAATCCATTTCGTGGCTTTATCAACCAGGACAAATGGCTGGTGGAGGAGCTGATCAGGAAGTATAATCTATTGACCCGTTAACCCTTTTTTTATGAAAAATCTAGTTGCTTTTTTGGTGGCACTTTTCTCGCTGCTTTCCTCGCTTTTGGGCTTCTGCCAGCGCAGGATCCGCGACAAGCACATCACCTACCAGCAGGAGCGGATGGTCTTTAAGCAATGGGACCGCGACCTGTTTACACCGACGCCCGGCTTTCTGTGGCTTAATCCCGAGTACTGGCTGACCTGGGCACTGCATCCCAATTATCCAAAGACCGACCTTCGCCCGCTCGGGCCCGTGGGACCGCAGACACAGCGGCTGGCACTGGCCGCTGCGATGCAATCGACCGATAATGCCTATAAGCTACAGGCCGATACTCTGCGCAACATGGCCCTGAGCGAAACCTACAATTACATTGGCGGGGTGTCAGCTTTGGATCCTTTGTGGCAGCTTTTCTATGCCGATGAATTTGAGCCGCTGATGTTGCAATCTGACGGGGAAATCCTTTCTGGGATGAGCCAAAAGGAAAGAAACTATCTGGTCTCCTCAGGGGCATACGGTTGGTTTGTGGAGGAATCGCATGCGCTATTGAAAAGGCTGGAAACGGCAAGGAATACCACGATGGACAGGGGCTCAAGGATCCTTGCCTATCATAGGCTGCTGGAGGAATACCGGAAGCTGAAGGCCACTTGGGAAGACAAGAAGCAGAAGGCAAAGCTCTACCTATCGCTCAGGGACAAGAACGATGCTGTAAAGAAAAAGCAGAATCCTATTTCCGTTCCCCCGGGCAAAAAGACCGATAGGCAGATTGCCGACGATATCCTCAGGGGCTCTAAACTCTAACCTTTATTTTTTATGTTCACTAATCTAACTGCCGGCACTGCCGGCTTTTTGCTTCAGGCCTCTCCGGTCTCGGTGCCCGATTCGTTTCGGGACACCTTCAATTTTCTTCAGGGGAACGGGGTCTACGAAGAAGGGACGATGCATTTTTTAAAACAGATGAAAAATACCATCTGGACGCATTATGATGCCTTCATTGCCGACGCCCAGGCGCTGTGCGCTATTTTTATGCTGATCTTTTTTGCCATCAAGAGCTATGAGATGATCTCGGGCGACAAGAAACTGGAGGTCATGCCGCTGCTGCGCCCTTTTGCGCTTGTGATGGTCATCCTCTGGTGGCCGACCTTTACCCGCGTGGTTGCCTATCCGACCGATCTGGTTGCCAATAAGACCGAGGCGATGTTCGACGGTAGCCAGACGGTGGTCAATGACCTTCGCATCCAAAGGGCCAAGCTGATGGTTGACCTTGCAGACCAGCTGCTGACCGTTCAGGCCCAGACCGAAACTGCCAGCAAGGAAGCGGACACCTGGTATGAAAATGCTTGGGAGTCTGTAAAATCCTCTGTAAAGGAAGGCTTTGCCGATGTCTGGAACCCGATAGTTGAAATGCGCAACCGACTTCAGGTTGGCCTGCAGCTACTGGCCACTTCTCTGGTGGAAACGCTCGCCATCTGGATCCTCCGGATTGCGGTCTATGTGATATTTATTATCCAGATTATCTTTTCGACCATCCTCATTATTTTGGGCCCGTTTTCGGTTGCCGTAAGCATCCTGCCTGCCTTTCGGGATTCCTTTACCACTTGGGTAGCAAGGTTCATCTCGGTAAACCTTTACTCGGGCATCGCCTATCTGGTGATGTACGTGGCCTCGCTCTTTCAGCACTATGCCATGGAAGCGGAAATCACCCGCTATCAGGAACTGGTTGGCACCGCTGGTGCGGATATGGAAAAGCTCAGCGTCTTCGCCGGAAACGGCCTGTTATCTTTTGGGATCGTAATCGGAACCTTTGTGATAGGAGCGCTGACGATGCTGACCGTTCCGAGCATTTCAACCTGGATTGTCTCTACCTCTGGGGTAAGTTCTGCTGCAAGTTCAATGGGCAGGGGCGCATCGACCATGGGAAGGATGGCGGCAAGTGCAATGGGGGGCTAGGCAATGATCATCAAAAATATTGAATCCAAGATCCGTCTTGCGAGCTTTCTATCGCTTGCCAGCTTTGTGCTCTCCTTTTCCATCTGCGCCTGCGTTTCCTTTTTTGCGTTTCGACAGGTTTCCGATGCCCGCAAGAGCATCTATATCCTCTCCGATGGACAGATTCCTGTACTTGCCAAGCAGACCGATATCGCTATGAACCGGCCAGCGGAATACCGCGCCAATATTGCACGCTTCCATTCGCTGTTCTTTTCGCTCACCCCTGACGAGAAATTTATCGAATACCAGATGAAGCAGGCCATGTATTTGGTGGATGAGAGCGGTGCGATGCAGTATGCCAATCTAAAAGAGCGCAACTTTTTCAGCTCCATCCTCTCTTCCTCTGCCGTGCTGACCATACGAACAGATTCTATTCTGCTAGACGAGAAACGAAAGTATTTCCGCTACTACGGTACCCAAAAGATTGACCGCCGCAGCTCGGTAGTTACCCGCTCTCTGATAACAGAAGGCTATCTACAGGATCTGGAGCAGCGCTCAGAGAACAATCCACATGCGGTGCTGATCACCCGATGGAAGACACTCGAAAACAAAGACAAAGAAAATGTTCAGAAAAATTCATTCTAAGCCCTATAAAGTTGGGCTATTGCCTGCGTTGGGACAAGCTTTCGGCTCGCGTATTGGTCCGCTGTTTAGCGGTTTTCGGAAGCTTTGCCTCGAGCATCCCAAAAAGATATTCTCTTTGATGGTGCTACTGATGGCAGGCTCTATGGTGCTCTGCTTTAGTGTGATGCGTACCGAGGCCCCACCGCTGAAAAAAACAGCTACCGTGCCCGCTGGACTGGTTGGCAGTGCTCCCTCTGGGGTAGGTAATACCATCGATAAGCTGCAGCGCGTGATGGTATTGCAGGCCGAGCTTGGCGCCATGACAAAAAAGGAAACCTTATCGCCTGCCGATAGCCTGCGCTTTTTGTCGATGCTCACTGAGATCAGGGCTTTAACCTCTAACCAAAAATAAGATGACTATAGATTTTAAAAAACCAAGGTATGTGCTGCCGCTGGTGCTGCTTCCCTTTATCTGTCTGCTGTTCTATGCCTATAAATCAGGGCCCGGAAAGGAAACGGCAGCGGCCGCTGGGGTTGATTCACTGCAGACGCAGATCTCTGGGGTCTCGGACAAGGTTCGGGACCAGGGGCTTTCGGACAAGCTGGATGCCTTTAGGGACAAGTTCAAAAAGGGTGATGGCTATACGGCGGTGGGCAGTCTTGCCGAGGAAGAGCTAACGGTGACGACGCCAGGCAGCCTTTACAACGATAGGGAAAAGCGTATGCTGGATTCCATTGATGGGGCGATGAAGCGCAAGTTCTCTGGGATCTCGCAATCGCGAGCCTCTAGTTATGTGCCCGCTGTTTCTTCCGCCTCGCGGTCCAGCTATTCCAGACTAGAACAAGATAGGGCGCTGGCTGCGGCGCTTTCCAAACTGAATACGCCGCGAAATGTGGCATACCAACAGCCAGCGGAGAAGGCCACGGCAACTGATCCCATGCAGCTGTTCAGGGCGCAGATGGCGCTGGTGGACAGCATGGGAAAGGCCAATGATCCCGAGCTCAGGGCAGAGAGGGAACGCCAGCGGCAAATGGCGCTGAAAAACCAGATGCCCGAGACAAAGCCGCTTACAGCGCGCAGGGCGGAGAACCTAGATGGAAGTTTTAACACGGTGATGCCTCAAAAAGAAGATGCACCGCTGTCTGCGGTGATCGACCAGGACATTACCGGCTTTGCCAGCTCCAGACTGCGCATAAGGCTCCTGGATGATATGCTGCTGGGAAAGGTGCTGATCAAAAGGGGAAGTTTCCTTTATGCCACTATCTCCGGCTTTTCCGGTCAGCGTGTACTGCTCATTGTTACCAGCATATTCTCGGGCGGGCAGATCTATCCAGCAAAACTGGAAATCTATGACCTTGACGGGATGGCGGGCATTTATGTGCCATCTTCTGCCTTTAGGGAATTTACCCGCGATCTGGGCGGCTCCTCGATCTCGGGGATCAACCTTGCCCAATCTGAAAACAACAACCAGCTGGTCATGGGGGTGCTTTCCAAAATGTTCCAATCCACCTCTACTGCGGTAAGCAAGCTGATCCGCTCGAACAAGGCCAAGCTGAAATACAACACGCTGGTCTACCTTATAGATCCCAATGAATTAAAGAAAAAACAAGAACAACTGCACTGATCATGAAAACATACTTTTTTATCCTTTTTGGCCTGCTCTGCTGTCTGGCCTGTTTTGCACAGGTTGGCAGCCGCCAGCGGAATTTGCCAATGATCGGCATTCCAAAAAACTCGACCCTGCACCTGCTATCCCTTGAGAATATTTCCTACGTGGATATTTCAAGTCCCCTGATCAAGGGCGACTTGCCCTTAAAGAACATTTTAAGGTTAAAGCTTGCCTCCGATTCGGTTTCTGTAACAGATAACGGCGATGCGGGAACTGTGACCGTGGTCGGAGAAAGTTTCATCGCCCAGTACAGGCTTTACTTTTTGCCCTCTTGGGAAACCTATGGAAAGCCTACCATCGTGGAGATATTGCCCTCTGAATGTAGACCGGTTGCAACAGGGACGGTCATTTCTGAAAGCCAGCTCAAATCCCATGCGATTGACATGCTCTCCAAAAAAGGCCCTGCCGTTGGAACATCCGAGGAATATGGGATCAAAATTTCGGTAAAACAGTTGGCCTCTATCGGCGAGTACATCTTTATCGACCTTCACATTTTAAACCAGACCAATCTGCCCTTTGATATCGATGAGCTCTCGTTCAGTATTGATGATAAGAAGATCACCAAAGCCACCAATGTACAGTCAGTTGGCGTAAGACCCATCTGGCAGCTGCACTCTAGGGACAACTTCAAGAAAAGTTTCCGCAATATCTACGTGATCCGAAAATTGAGCTATCCCGAAAACAAGGTGCTGAACATCTCGCTCAAGGAAAAGCAGCTTTCGGGGCGCAATTTAAACCTTAGCCTTTCCTATAGGGATATTTTAAGGGCAGATACCTTTTAGCCATGGAAGAGACAAGGGAACAGCAGCGGCTGCACCGCTTCCTCCAGTTCTTTGTCTATTTCTGCCTGCTTTTGGATTTTTTGGTCTTTGTGTATGGTGATAATATCTTGGCAGATGCAAGTGCCCAGCTCATAGGGATTTCGGATTTTCTGCAAAGACTGGCAAGGATGCCGATTTTCGGCGACCCGTTTTTTTCAAAGGGGTTTTTGCTTGTGCTTTTGTGCCTGACCTCCATAGGCACGCTATCCAAAAAGAAAAAAGACCTGGATATTAAAAAGGCGGTGGTCTTTCCGCTGATCTCGGGACTGCTGTTGCTGTTGGGCGGAATGTATTTTCTTGGCGGTAGCGGAAAGCATATCCTGCCGATGACCAGCCTGAAGGACCTGTGCTATATGGCCTCCAGCTTTTTTGGGGTGCTACTGGTGCACCTATCGCTGGACAATATCTCCAAGATGATCCGCAGCAGATTGGGCAAGGATATCTGGAACGTGGAGGGCGAAAGCTTCATGCAGGCGACCGTGCCCTGCGACAGCCCGGGCAGCGTATGCATTCCTTCGCTGTTCTATTTCAGGGGCAAGGTGCGCAAGGGCTACATCAATATAGAGAATGTCTTTAGGGGTACGCTGCTCATCGGAACGCCAGGATCGGGAAAGTCCTATGGGGTAGTGATGCCCTTTATCCGGCAATTAATGGCTAGGGAATTCTGCATCTGTTTGTACGATTTTAAGTTTCCGGACCTTGCCGAAGTGGCCTATTACCACTACCAGCTGGCAAGAAAAAACGGTCTGTGCAGATCGCACGGCTTCCATGTGATCAACCTGACAGAGGTGGAACGCTCAAGGCGGGTAAATGTGCTCCGGCCGGAATACATCAGGACCCTTGCCGATGCCTCGGAAACTGCCGAGGCGCTGGTCGAGGCGCTGAAAAAGGGTGACAAGTCAGGGGGCAGCGACCAGTTCTTTACCCAGAGTGCGGTAAACTTTCTGGCTTCCTGCATCTATTTCTTTGCCCAGTTCCAGGGCGGTAGGTATTCCACCTTTGCCCATGTGCTCTCGTTTTTAAACTGCAGCTATGATGAGATCTTCGGTGCGCTGTTTTCCAACAAAGAACTCACCTCACTGCTCTCGCCATTCTATTCTGCCTATAAGGCAAAGGCATTCGACCAGCTGGAGGGACAGATCGGAACGCTGAAGATTTTTATCTCGCGCCTAGCCACCAAGGAAAGTTTTTGGGTATTCTCGGGCGATGATATTGACCTAAAGATTTCCGATCCCAATCATCCGTCCATTTTGGTACTGGCCAATGATCCCAATACCCAGAACATCAACTCTGCCTGCTATTCGGTGGTACTTAACCGCCTGACCCGGTTGATCAACTCTAAGGGCAACCTTCCTTCGGCGCTGATCATCGATGAGCTGCCGACATTATTTGTCCACCGCATCGAAAACCTGATCGCAACGGCAAGGAGCAATAAGGTGGCCGTTCTGATGGGACTGCAGGAAATCCCCCAGTTCCAGCAGCAGTATGGAAAAGATACCGCCTCTACCATTACCGCCGTAGTGGGAAATGTGCTATCGGGCTCTGTCCGCAATAAGGAAACCTTGGAGTGGCTGGAGCGGCTGTTCGGAAAGGTAAAGCAGCAGAGCGAAAGCCTATCGATTGACAGGACCAAGACCTCGCTCTCCCTTAGCGAAAAGCTCGAGCCGCTAATCCCTGCCGGTAAGATCGCGTCTCTGCGCGCTGGGGAACTGGTGGGGGTACTGGCAGCTGACGGGGTAAGGGAATACTCTGGAAAGTTTGAGCCCATGGCCGTAAACTGTAGGGTCAACCTTGACCCGGGTGAGATTTCCCGCGAGCAGTCGGGCTATGTTGCGCTACCGGTCTATTATGATTTCGGCGGGAAAAAGGAAGAGATCCTTAGGGAGAACTACTACCGAATTACCTCGGAAGTTGCCGCCCTGACCAACAGGTTCCACTCGGAGCAGTCCACTGCGCAGCAGCCCATCAAGGCCTCGATGAAGGCAAAGGGCAACTAGACAATCATTTTTTCACTTTAATCTTATAATTATGGATGAACTAACAGGTACCATCGTAGCGGTACATCCAGAGCTTACCACCGACCCGGTATCACGCCAGGGGCAGATTGGAATGGTGGTGGCCGCCGACCTAAAGAACGATACCATCAGCGTAGGATTTGGCAGTCCCGAACTTGGGCACTACTCCTCTGATGCACTACTGGTGCTAAAGGAAAAGAACCAGCTCTATAAGGATGCCCTACTGGGCCACAAAGAACTGGGGCCAGAGGTATTCAAGCAGATGCTCGTTGTCAATATGATCCAGGACAACAGGCCCGATCACAAGAACATGATCCAGGCGATGGAGATGGCCCTCAGCAGCGAAAAGATGCGCGAAGCCAGTACCCTGTCGCTAGAATCGATGTTAAGGCTGGACATTTCCCAGCAGCAGCAATTCGGCCATTCCAGGATCGGAAGGTAGATGAGATTTTTTATCTTTTTGTTGTTGTGCGGTCTTTTTCTTGACGGTCATTGCCAGCAACATTTCTCACTTCCACTACGCAGCCTCAAGCTGACCAGCACCTTTGGTCCAAGGCAGCACCCCATTCTTAAAAGAGCCGACTTCCATAAGGGCATTGACCTTTCTGCAAGGACCGAACCCGTGCTTGCTGTACTGCCAGGGCGGGTGGCAGCTGTTGGTTATGATAGCATCCTTGGCCACTTCGTGCGCCTAGACCATGGCCAGATCCAGACCATCTATGGTCATCTGCGACTGGTATGTGTCAGTGCCGGGCAGATGATCGATGCCGCTCAGGTGCTCGGGGTAACAGGGAGCAGCGGAAGATCCACAGGTGAGCACCTTCATTTTGCCGTAAGCCATAAGGGCAACTATCTAGATCCGCTGGACTTCCTTTGGGGGCTCTGGCAGATGGAAGGCAATAAAACCAATTAAAAAACATGAAAACACAATTTGATTACAGCCAACTCCCCTTGGAGGCGCTGGGGCAACTGGGACTGATCTCAAGGGGGAAACTCAGGCTATCTCCCGTGGATATTGCGGCACTGCTCACTGGTCGCAGGACCAATCTTCTGGGCTTTGAGAACCTAAAGGCCGAAGGCATTAAGATAGCGCATATCCAGCTTAGACTTTCGTTAAAGGGCAGCCAGGATGGTCCCGTCTCGCTTATGCTACACCCCATCTACAAACGGCCATTGCCCCATCCGCTACTGGAACCCTTTGAGGCAGACCTAATGGTGGATGGGGATATCGACAGCCTGGCCAAGACCTTTGAAAAGGGGGAACGAAAGGGCCAAACGATGGTCGTCGAATTTGACCGCGATACGCGCAGTTTCGTCTCCTATAATGCTAAAGATGTTCTTGTCCCCATATCCATTAATGGGATTGTCCTTGACAGGCAGCAATCCGAGGACTATCGCAATGGCGTTGGTATCGATCTGGGCGACGGTACGCTGGTCCAGTACAGAGCATCAGAGGCTATCGGGCTATGGGCAAACCGGCAGGCGCTGGTCCTTTCTTTTGGGGATGCAGCCTCGCCAATGGTCTTGCATGGCATTGGAAATTTTCCATCTCACCAAGATCCCCAGCTTCCACATGAAACCAATGCCTTTTTGGATGCCTTGGCCGAAACCAAGGCCGAAAGCTACACGGCACAATTCTCAGCGCTGGACATTGCCGGGACATATGACCTGGGACCAAAGCGCTAGAGATTTTTAATTAAACTTTTGAACATGAACGAATCGAATTTAGAATACCTTAAAAAGAGCCTGGACTATCTGGGTTTTGGCTCCATGCTCAACGAGGTTCTGGAGTCTGCCATCAGGCGCGAAATCCCGAATTTCTCCGTTGGCATTTCGACATACTTTGAGCCCCAGATACGTCTGGGCAGTGACTTTAAACAGAAAGACACGGTGCAGTTTACCCTTGACTTTAACAGGGCCAAGGACTCGGACAGCTATTTTTTGAATGACTATACGGCAATCTTAAATACCCATAATGGTATTGAGCGCAGACAGGAATTCAATCTGGAAAGGGACCACCGCATCACCGCCTCCCAGGCCTATCGCCTGCTTTTGGGTGCTGCCCTGCACAAGGAGGTGCTGCAAAGAGGCGATGGGGAAAACAGCCAGGCAGAAAAAAAGGATGTCTGGATGAAACTTAACCTGGACCTCATAGATAGCTATGGCAGGCATCCTCTGACCAAGATCCATTCTAACTATGGCTTTGACCTTGAGGCAGCCATTGACAAATATCCTATCTCATGGCAAAAAGAAAATGAAAGGGCCGAGCTAATGGAAAGCCTGAAAAAAGGTGCGTTCGGCAAGGTAGCCATGGAGATTGAGGGCAAGCTACAATTCGCCGTGGTCTCTGCCAATCCCAGGATGAAGAACTTGGATGTCTATGACGAGCAGATGTCCCCGGTGCGCAATGATAGGATCTTTGGGCAGGAGCCAAAAAAGATCGAGCTCAGCGGGCAGAATTTTAATGCTGCCGGACAGCATGAAGCTTTTTCCCAGCAGGCTGGCGATGCCCATCAGCAATCGAGGGGCAGGGGCCGCGGTTAATGGAAATACGATGAACAAATTATTCAATAAGATCGACAGGCTCCGCGCCTCGAAGGTGGCCATGCTCGACCTCAGGCCTTCTTCGCCCTATTTTCATTTGGACGGCCAGTCCTTTCCCATCCATCATATCGGTACTCCCGGGCTGAAATGTCCGGTGGTGCTGATCGTGGAGGGGAAGGAGCTGGCCTTCACTATTGACGATATCCGTTAGTATAAAATTCTATGAGCAAGATCAAATTAAAAACACCCATCAGCTATTACGGGGGCAAGCAGAAGCTGGCCTCTAGGATCGTATCGATCATCCCCGAGCATGTGCTCTACTGCGAGCCCTTTATCGGCGGGGCAGCGGTATTCTTTGCCAAGGCGCCCTCCAAGGTGGAGGTCATCAACGACACCAACAGGGAACTGATGAACTTCTATAAAGTGGCCAAGGAGGATTTCGTGTCGCTGGAAAAGGAGATCCGCATCAGTCTGCACTCCAGGGACCTTCACCGCAAAGCCTCTGTCATCTACAACAATCCCGATATGTTCGGGGAGATCAAAAGGGCCTGGGCGGTATGGCTGAGCGCCTCCCAAAGTTTCAGCTCGCAGCTGGACAGCAACTGGGGCTATGATAAGCAGAGCAATACCACCAGCAAGCGCATCCAGAACAAGAAGGAGAATTTCGTGGAGGAAATGGCCATCAGGCTACAGCACTGCCAGATCGAATGTGCCGATGCGCTATATGTGATCGCCAGCCGTGATACAGAAAACAGTTTCTTCTACTGCGATCCTCCATATTACAATTCCAACTGCGGCCATTATGACGGCTACTCCCAGCAGGACTTCGAGGCGCTGCTCTTTTTGCTCTCTAAGATCAAGGGGAAGTTTCTGCTATCCTCTTATCCTTCGCCATTGTTGGAAAAATACACCAAAGAGTACGGCTGGAATAATTGGTCCATTGAGCAGCAAGTTTCGGTCAACGCTAAATCCGGCAAGCTCAAGAGTAAGACCGAAATGCTGACGGCCAACTATCCTTTCCAGCTGGATGGCCAGGCTGCCTCACCACTAGTGGAAACCGGGCAGGGGGAATAAAAGCCTAGCAGACCATCACACCCCAATCACTATCATTATATGGCAGACTATTGTTCCAACAAGATAGATTTTATCGGCGATAATCGACAGGCGGCGTTCGACCACTTTAGCCAGATGGGCTATGATTCCCCGCCGTTCCATGACATCCTGATCAGCGATGAGGCCGTCTATTTCGAATCCCGCTGGATTCCTCCATTAAGGGACCTGAACCGGATAGCCGAGCAGTTCGACGTAGACTATAAGCTGACCTATCAGCTCCCAAACGAAAGGAAAAAGGAGAAGTACAGCTACACCTGCCTGCACAACGAAAAGTTTGGGGGACCTGCGGCTACTCTAGCTGCTGAGATCAAGAGAGCAGACTCGCTGGAAGCACTCGAAAAGTCAGAACATGAACTTCACGAGCTGGGGGACAAAGCACAGCTGAACAACCACGAGCGCAGCCTGCTTGCCCATCTGATCGGAAAACGCAGCGAACATCTGCTTGGCGTCCAGCAAGAACAGCAGCTGCCCGATCAGGATATCCATGAGCGCAGGCCAAAAAGATAGCCTTGTTAACGGGCGCTCAATAGCCTTTTCGCTTTCTGCCAGTTCCCCTTAAATAAAACAGTGCTGCGCAACAGAGCGCGAGCATCACAATTGCAGAAAAGGTGGAATTGCGCATCGATATGCCCGAAAGCATGACCCCAGCGCTGAGCATAGAGAAAATGAGCAACAAAAGGAAATTTTTCATACCTGATCTTTATCTAAAAACGTCCATAATTGTTCCAATAAGTGGGTTTTGAAAATATTTCTGAATTTTTTTGCTAAATCATTTTAATATGTCACTTAATGGTCTACATTTGACCTTGAGAGCGTTAATTTAGATACAGGCAGGTTCGGGTTCTCCGGCCTGTCTGTTCTTATTTCAACTATCTGCTCTTAGATTTCGGCTGTCGTCAAATTCACAGGCAGCCACATTCCCACCATCTTCCCATACCGTCATATGGAAGCCATTAACAAAGATGCGCAAGAAGAAATCAATGCGCCAGCATCCCATATTCCTATTGCTAAAAAAAGAGGAAAGTATAAAAAATCAGAAAAGATCTATACCGTAAATATCATCTATGTTCCGATATCCGAAGAACAGGCCAAGATCAAGATTGCTGCGATCAGAGATATTATAAAAAGATCGCACTTCAAAAAGCCATAAAAGGAAGACGGGAACAATCAATCCGACTGTTCCCGTTTATCTAAATTAACGCTCTCATATATAAATACGCTTTAACCTTCCGAATATTATTCCTGCCTAATTTATTTTTCAAAAAGCTATCCAGGTTACCCAGGTACGCTATAAAGTCCCGTCAACAAAATAAAAGCTCGGTTAGCATTATTTTATTCGTATCTTTATATCAATTAGTTTTATCTAAGGTCTCCAGAAACCGAAGTCTGTTTAGCAGCGATGTTCCCTTTTTGGCTTCCGATAACCAAAAAGATCATGGAGACAATAATCCTCCAACATATTGACAGTTCCATTAGGGATATTGTAACATTAACTCTAGAAGACGCCTTTGAAGTCATTGCTCTTGAGTATCTTACTTCCGAGTCTGCAATATTGATCAACACGCAAAAGCCTGCGGTCATCATATTAGATTTCATCCTTGACGGCAAAGAAGCTTTAGGCTCGCTGGCCTTGATAAAAAGAATCGACCAAACCATCCCCGTTGTTGCCATCAGCTGCAACATTAATATTTCCCAAACCTTTAGGCAGTACGGCTTCGACGGCTTCGTGGAGAAACCCTTTGACCTCAATACGCTGCGCGAAGTCATCATTGAGATTGCCAACGCCAAACATCTTTCCAACATGCAGAAATAGATGCCAGATCATTCGTTGGAACTACCTGTCGCCCAATTCGCATTCCCATTCTCTCTGCTGTTTCCAATCACTTTTCCTGAATTATTCTCCTTGCAACCAGTTTCCCATAAGAAAGCACTCTCCACTTGAATTATGTAATATTTAGACCAGGATTCTACTTGTCCCATTTTATAATAGCTTTAATTTTTAGTAATGTTTCCTCATCCGGTGTGCATTTGTTTCGTTCAATAGCAAGCACCGTACAGCCTGCGATACCAATGGCTATGCCAAGCTTTTTTGCGCTCACACCGTGCTCACACCTATAAGCAAAAATCGCATTGCCGAGACTAGGGTTTTCTACCAGAAATGGATTGTACCCTATAAACGAAATAATCCTTGGATAAAAACTGATAAGCGGGGTGTTTTTTCCGTTTTCCCAATTGTTCACGCAATCCTTTGAAACGTTAAAAATCCGCCCCAGTTTGCTTTGGGACAGGCTTAGGTCCATTCTCCTCTTCTTGATATGATCTGCAATTGTCTTAGGTTGCCTAGGGTACCTTAGAAAGTCTGTCCGTTTAAAAGTACCTCGAAAATTCACAGATGGCAACGCATCCATGCCCCTGTGGCTTTTATAATCATCCAGACAAGGATTGTGTGTGTGGCCCAGGAGTAGTGCAAAAGTATCTAAGTAAAATATCAGGGCCTTTGTTGGATCGAATTGATTTGCATGTGGAGGTTACCCCTGTAAATTTTTCGGAGCTTTCGTCTTCTAGGTTGGCTGAAAAGAGTGGTTTGATTAGGGAACGTGTAATGAGGGCTAGAGCTATTCAAGATGCTAGGTTTTTAGCGATGGAAGAAGTTCATGCCAATGCACAGATGAGTGCGAATATGGTAAGGCAAATTTGTCAAATAGATGAGCAGGGGCGTTCTTTGATTAAGCAGGCGATGGAAAAGCTAGGTTTGTCTGCCAGAGCTTATGACAGGATTTTGAAAGTGGCCCGTACTATCGCTGATTTAGCCGATAGTGAGAAGGTCGAAATAGAACATTTAGCCGAAGCCATCCATTATCGGAGTTTGGATAGGGATAGTTGGGCCGGGTAAGCTTTTCATCATAAAAGCAGTTACTTCGTCATTTCGAGCATATTCGAGAAATCTTTGAAGAAGTAAATGAAAAACGATGATGGTTAGCGAAGTTCAAAGATTTAACTGCGTTGATTTTCAATTCTCCACAAGGTCGAGATGACGAGGTAGGTAAGGCAAATCGTAAAAATGGAAAGAATAAGAACACCCTTTTAATTCAAAAAGAGCTATGGTAAGAGGTGGTTACATCTATATTATGACAAATTATCAAAGGAGCACCTTGTATATTGGTGTTACTTCTGATTTACAGAATAGAGTATATCAACACCAAACTAAAGCCTATCCTAAATCATTTACGGCGAAGTATGGTTTGACTTTTTGTATTTATTACGAAGTGTTTATGACTATCGAAGAGGCTATCGCTAGGGAGAAACAGTTAAAAAGATGGAATAGATCTAAAAAGGAAGTATTAATTAACCAAGTAAATAAGGAGTGGAAAGATTTAAGCCCGGAAATATTGGAGTGGTAGTTGGTGGCGGCAGTTATTTCGTCATTTCGAGCGTAGTCGAGAAATCTTTGGATATGCAATCTCGATATGTAAATTAAACGCTATATTTTTTAAGGCTCAAAAACCTTTCTATCTCGTTACCAATAAATCGTTAACCTAAACTCAGCTAGGCAAATCTTAATGTATAATAAAGTTCAAAGATCTCTCCGCAAGGTCGAGATGACGGGGTTTTGTTCGTCATTTCGAGCGTAGTCGAGAAATCTTTGGATATGCAATCTCGATACGTAAATTAAATGCTATATTTTTTAAGGTTCAAAAACCTTTCTATCTCGTTGCCAATAAATCGTTAATCGAAGCTCAGCTAGGTAAATCTTAATGTATAACAAAGTTCAAAGATTTAACTGCGTTGATTTTCAATTCTCCTCCTTCGGTCGTCGAAATGACGCGTTAGGATTGGCAATTCGGTAAGGTAGGAATGACGGAAATTAGCTACTGTTACTTCGAAAAATGTCTATCTATCACCGCGCCAATATCTTCTACTTCGTCGTTTTCCTCTACTACAGGAAGGTCTGTTTTGTAGTCAATGCGCATCCATTTATGATTGCTGTTCTTCAAAATCTGGAGATACTCACTGCCCATTTTGAAAATGGTGTAGGTGTTTTCTTCCTCTGGAATTACCTCGTAAATGGCACCACGGAGTTTAAAATGAAACGATTCTTCCATTATTAATACTCCTCTTCATTATCTTCATCTTCCTCCTCTTCGGGGTTCTCTTTGTAGCTTGTAATAAGTTTGCCCAAAGCATTCACCTCTTCATCGGGTTCAAATACAGGAGTGCCTGTTTCTTTATCAAATTTGATCCATTGTTCTCCATCATCCTTTTGAATTTGAAGATATTCCTTCCCGTCTTTGTAGATGGTATAGGTTTCATCCCCTTCTGGAAAAACGGCGTAATCAGTATTGTTGAATGTTAAATCGAAAGGCTGCATTTTTAAATAAAAAGTTTAAAGTCAAAAGTAAAAATAACAAATAAGTTAAGCGCTACTACTAGGCCAAAAGTTCCTGGATATCTTCTTTGCTTAGCGATTTAAAGAAGCTCTCTTCTGTGGTGATTAACGAACTGGCCAATGATTTTTTGCGTTGCTGCAAGGCCAATATTTTTTCTTCCACGGTATCTTTAGAAATGAATTTATAAATGAACACTTTTTTTTCTTGGCCAATGCGATGGGTACGGTCAATAGCTTGCTGTTCAATAGCAGGATTCCACCAAGGGTCTAAAATAAACACATAATCAGCTTGAGTTAGATTTAAACCTACACCACCCGCTTTGATAGAAATCAGGAATACTCTTATCTCGTCGTTCTGCTGAAAATCGGCTACAATCTCTCCGCGGTTTTTAGTTCCTCCATCAAGGTAGCTATAGTTGATTTGCTGTTTGTCTAAATGCTTTCTAAAGATGTCGAGATGTTTTACAAACTGAGAAAAGATAAGTACTTTATGACCACCAATCAGCACATTGTCCAAAGTGTGCATTACATTTTCAAACTTGCCCGAATCAGAGGTGTAAGCGTCATCAATCATTACAGGGTGATTGGCCAATTGACGCAATGCCGTTAATCCTTGTAAAATTTGAATCTGCTTTTTGGCATAAGTGCCATTGTCCATATTGCTCAACAAGTCGTTTCGGTAGGCCGATTTAGTCTTTTCGTAATAACTGGCTTGGTCCTCGCTCATGTCGCAATAGAAAATATGCTCGGTTTTAGGAGGTAACTCTGCAGCTACTTGCTCCTTGGTACGACGTAACACAAAAGGCTTGATAATGGCTTGTAGCTTTCTGGCTTTATCCTCGTCCTTGCGTTTTTCGATGGCTTGTACATATTCCTCATTAAAAAAGGATTGTGTACCCAATAAACCAGGGTTCAAGAAGGTAAGTTGTGTCCAAAGGTCACTCACCGAGTTTTCTATCGGTGTACCACTTAGTACCAATTTATGCCTAGATTTTAAGGCCCTAACCGCTTTGAATGATTTGGAAGAAGGATTTTTAATGTTCTGACTTTCATCTAAAATGATGTAGTTGAAATAAAAGCCCTGCAGTAAATCTACATCTACACGGGTAACGCCATAAGTGGTAATCACCACATCGTACTTATCTAAATGGGCAATGTCCTTATTTCGATTGGTACCGGTATGAGATAATATTTTTAAAGATGGCGTGAACTTCTTTGCTTCATTAAGCCAGTTGTAAATTAAGGAAGTAGGCATAATAATGAGCGACGTGCTATGCTTGTCGGCCAATATATCTTCCTCCTTTATTTTTTGTAGCATGGCCAAGGTCTGAATGGTTTTACCCAAACCCATATCGTCTGCCAAGCAGCCACCAAAGTTATATTCACGTAAAAAACTAAACCAATTGTAGCCTGCTTTTTGGTAGTGACGCAAATCGCCTTTGAAGTTTTCTGGCATCGAAAAGTCGTCGATTTGCTCAAAATCGTTCAGTTTTTGCAGTTTGCGGTCAAGCGTTACATTGGCAATGCTGTCTTCTGCCAAATCGTTGATTAAGCCAATGTGGAATTTCTTAAGCTTAAGCTGTTTGTTGCCATCGGCTAAACTAAATAAACTGCTGTATTGCGTAAACCACTTTTCTGGGATAATCGCAATATCGCCATCTGGCAAAATAAACTCCCTTTTTTTGTGGAGGATATGTTGTTTTAAGGAAATAAAAGGAATAGGGTGGATGCCAAAGTAGACGATGGCATTGATATCAAACCAGTCATTGTCTTCCTTAATTTCGAAATCGATCTTGTTGCTGCCCAATACAAATCGTTTGGCACTGCTAGCCTGCTCTATTTCAAATCCTTTTTCCTTTAAAGTGTCGATATGCTCATTTACCCAGCTGATGATGGCATAAGAGGCATTATGGTTTTCATTAAGGTTGGGCAATTCTAAATGGTGAAAAAGTGCACTCACTTTTTTCAAGCCCAAACTTGTCAAGAAATCAAACTGCTGTTTTTCCCAATCGATGTTTCGCTTAATGCGGATAAAAGTATAGTTATCACCATCCTTTTGTAGCCTAACGGTTACTTTATGCTCGTTGCCCATGGCAAAAGAATAGCTGCCATATTTAAAATAAAGCTGTATTTGCGAAACACCATTTTCTACGTAAATGACCTTAATAGTGGCTTTTGCTTCGTGCTTTTCGGTTTTAATTTCAAAGCCCTCGGCATATACGTGGTATTTTTCAATTAATGGGGCTACAAACTTTTCAAAATAGGTTTCTTCCGTAGCTTTAGGAATGGTAATGTAACGCTTATTGAGGAAAGGCGTCAATTTTTTGCCTTCAAAATCCTGTTCAAAAAAGTAAAGTACATCATTAAGTAATAGCCAAGCGGGTTGGTTACAAATGACCTGCGCATCTTTAAACATAAAATCAATGCGCATCCCTTGGTATTTAATGGTAGGGAAATAGCGGGTTTCTACCTCGTTTCTTCTAAAGTGGAATAGAATGGTTGAGGCTTCGGTGGCCAGTTCAATTTTTCGCTCGGCAGGCCAACCGTCTTTGTCCATCAGGTAAAGGCCTCCTTTTGCTTTGAGGATTTCCAGTACTTCGGTCAGTTTTTTTTCAATTTTAGGACGTACCGAGTCATAAAACTTTTGGTCGTAAAACTTGCTGAAGAACTCAAAGGGCCTAATGGCTTTTTTGTGGTATTTTTTGATGATGAAATCCTGTTCGGTTTCATCAAGGATTTTAATCAGTTTAAAATCTAGCTCAGTTAAATGTTTGGCAAACTCTTGCGCCGTGTGCGTAAATAAGCGTTGGTAGGTCAACGAAAAATCGCCTTGTGGGTTGAGCTGAACAATATGTGGTTCAATTAAATAGCCCAGATAATCGTGTTTGCATAAAGAATACACAATTTGACAGGGTGCTGAACTATTTACTCGTAACATTAATTAAAGGCTAAAACAATTAAAAGGTAAGCTGTTAAAAAATTTTAAACTTACAGCAAATACTTGTTTTTTCAAAGCAATGCCTAAAAATTATGTTACCATGGGGATGGGTTAGTATAAAGCTACGAGGTTTGGTACGGTGGTTAAACATTTGTTTGAAAAGCAATTTCCTGCTGCTATCTAAGTTTAGTCCCGCCACTCTGCACTCTGTTTGTCATTCCGAGTATACGAGGAATCTCATGAGAGACATTAAAAAGATCCTTCGCTGCGCTCTGGATGACAAGGTGCATAGGAGACGGTGCATCCTAATTTTCCTTCGTTTTAACGTTCCCTCCATTCTGCATCCTGTTTGTCATTCCGAGGAACGAGGAATGACAGCATAATGGTCACAAAAAGATCGTGACGGAAAGCGGGGCTGCTTTGGCCATGCAATGCCAACTTTCTTTTCCAAAAAGAATCTATCCCTGTCTTAATCCTTCAAGTTGTAAGCTAAATCTTAAAAAATTACAGGGCGTTCGTCGAAAAATTACAGGCGTTGGTCTAAGGTTAATTGCCTGTGGTATAAAACGCTAAATATGCGTGCAACTTTTTGGTGTTCAGCATGTCTTATTATCGAAAGCTTTCCAAAATGGATGGCACCCAAAAAAGAAATTAAAGACATTAAAATAAGAACATCATGAAAACTTCTATTAAAAATTTATTCGCAGCTGTATTAGGTTTAGTCGTAATGAGCAGCTCAGCTTTCGCAACTGAAAGCGGTAAAAACAGCAACAACAATAATAACGTTAAAGAAAAAAGCTTCACCATTTTGAATGAGGTAAAAAACATCAACAAAATTGTAGCATCGGGCAACGTTGAAGTGTTTGTAGTACAAGCGCCAACTGAAAGTGTAAAAGTGTACGATAGCTACTATTCAAAAAATGCGTTGGTACAGCAAAAAGATGGTGTGTTGCGCATCAGCTCTTTCGAAAAAGAGCCACTATCGGTAACGGTTTACGTTCGTAACTTAACAGCTATTGAGGCTGGTGACAATGCTGCCGTAAAAACTTTCGGAAAAGTAAGCTTCTTGACTTTAGATGTCGTGCTAAAAGATAAAGCTTCAGCGGATATCAACGCTAAAACAGTGAGCTTAAACACTTCGGTAACTGATAACGCTAGCTTAAAATTAAGCGGTTCAACTGAAGAGCACTTTGCTTTAATGGGAACATCAGCAAAAATGAGTACTGGACAATTTATCGCAAGTACTTCAGATATCAAATCTATTGCTCCTAAATATGTGGCACAAGCTAAAGTTGTGGCGCCTACTTTAGAAAGCATTGCTGATGATTTGGCAAAATAAAATCCGCTCCCGCAAAGGGCTCTATATAAATGTAAAAGGGCAGTTCAATGATTGGACTGCCCTTTTTATTTTTAAGCTATTTGGTTATCTTGCAGACACTACCAGATTTTATGAAAATGAAAGAATTGATGACCTATGAACAAATGTTTCAAGTATTTTCACAAATTGGGACGCTTTCTGATCAGATAAAACAAGCCATCATTCAAAATAGTAGGATTGTACAATACAGTAAAAAACAAAAGTTATTAAGTGAGGGTGAAAAGAGCGACAGCATTTATTTTCTGATTGAGGGTGCTGTAAGGGTGTTCTATTTAAACCAGGAAGGTGTGGAAACTAATACTTGGTTTTTATTTGAAAATGAACTGGTCATTTCGGTTTATAGTTTTTTTACTTCGCAACCTAGTTTTGAATATATTGAAACTTTGGAAGATTGTGTTTTTATTGCCTTAAAAAAAGAGAAGTTAGATTGGCTTTACAGGAATTTTGTAGAGTTTAATATTATTGGAAGAAGGTTAACTGAACTTTATTATGTGCGTAATGAGGCTCAAGCCAATTCCCTACGAATGCTTTCTGCAAAGGAACGTTATCGACAACTATTAAATACGCAGCCACAATTGTTGCAAAGGGTATCGTTAGGTCATATTGCTTCTTATTTGGGGATTTCTGCAGAAACACTAAGTCGTATAAGAAAGCAATAACATTTTTCAATTTTTGACTTTTGTCAAAAATTGAAAAGGTGGGAAGTCATAGTTTTGAAAGACAAACTTTAAATTATGAAAAACCATCTATTCAAAACTGGTACTATCCTGCTTATTATGGTAATGAGTTGGAGTTGCACGAAAGAAACAGTGCAAAACGCCTCTGAAAAGTTCCCGGAACTTAAAGCTTTCTATAATAGCCATAGGCCTGATGATCAGAACATTTTTAAAAATACCCAGCCGTTATGGAAAAAAGTGAATAAGCTATCACAAAGCAATTTTATTGTTTATGAGGTTGAGATGCTAAACCCCGATAAAGTGGGAATTACATCCAAAAGATTGACAACAAAGGACATTAAGAATTATTGGGATACCCATACATTAAAAATGCTATTTTTTGTTGATCCCATAAAAAATATAATCGTAAAAGGCTGTTATATGGCAGTTGAAGCAACAAGTGCGATTGATTTAGAAAAGGTACATTATAAACAAACTAATGGCTTGACCGGGCAGGTAGTCTATTATAATTTAGACGGCACTTTAAGTAATGGCGTTAATTATGCAAATGGTATACCTGTGCGTGAAATACTTGAATTGTCTATCGAGGAAGTGGTAAAGGTGAAAAAACAAAATAATATTAGCTTGTTAAATGAACGGCTTGTGGTGGTTCAAGGTTGCTCCGTACAATACATCGAAACAGGCTATATTGGCTGCGTTGGTGCAGGGGATTATGAAAATTGTAAGTGGTACTCAACAGGTTATTCTTCTTATATGGTATGCGAAGGGGTGCAGGAAAAATCTGTTCTTGAAGATTATGGAGGAGGCGGCGGTGGTGGCGGGAATTCAAATTCACCTACTGCTGAAGATCCGGGTGATACTTACGAAGTGGAGACTCTTACCGATAGTATAAGTCTCAAGAAAAAACTTGATTGTTTTAAAGGTGTACCTGATAATGCAAATACTATTTATACTGCTAGAATATATGCAGACTTACCAAATGATGCTAACCCTAATGCTCTGATTGGGCCAGACCGAGTAGGGCATGCATTTGTCACGTTGATTAAAACTAACGGAAGTAATAGTATAACGCAAACTTTTGGTTTCTATCCTGAGAAAGGGATTAAAAGTGTTTCCGGATTATACGTGAATAGTCAAATTGAAGATGACGGAGCGACTCAACATCAATTTAATGCAAGTTACTCTTTGAATTTCAATAAATTAGATTTTGAAAGAATGATTAGTGCTGCAAAAACATATTCGGAATTAAAATATAATCTGAACAACTTCAACTGTACCGATTATGCACTAGCTGTTTTCAATGCTGGATTAGATAATAATAATCAGCTTGTTGTGCATGATTGGATTTTTGGCTTTGTAACACCAACCAATTATGGAACAACGCCCACTGGTTTATACAAAAAGATAAAAGAAATGAAAGATACAGGTAAAACCGGGGCGGCTACCAATACAGGTAATGCTCCTAGTTCCTCAAATTGTAATTAGATATGAAAAAGATATATATAATAGTAACAATTGTTGTCATTTTCTTAAGTAATGTTCCGCCTATCAGCTATATTTTTGATTATGTAATAGATGAAAAGCATTATAGATATAGTAATCATTCAGGAAGTTTTGATGTGACGGATAGAAGCGGAAGTAACTTAAAAGGAGTAGAAGGCTCATTTAAGGAATTTGTAAAGAGTAGAGAATTAAAGCCAATTGATACTATTTTGTATAGGACTTTCTGGAAAAATCCGTTAGCCTTTTGGAGATGGCATACCTATTTCAATTCAAAAGATAAAAGATATAAGTTGCCGTACAAAAAATAGATATACACGTAAAAGGGCAGTTCAATGATTGGACTGCCCTTTTTATTTTTAAGTATATCTAAAATTACAAATCAAACTTAATGCCTTGCGCCAATGGCAAAGTATCAGAGTAGTTGATGGTGTTAGTTTGCCTGCGCATGTAAGCTTTCCAAGCATCAGAACCACTTTCTCTGCCGCCGCCAGTTTCTTTTTCACCACCAAAAGCACCGCCAATCTCAGCACCCGAAGTGCCGATGTTTACGTTGGCAATACCACAGTCAGAACCCTGAGCCGAAAGGAAAAGTTCTGCTTCTCTTAAGTTTAAGGTCATAATGGCTGAAGACAGTCCTTGAGGTACGCCGTTTTGAAGGGCAATGGCCTCTTCCAAATCATTGTATTTAATGAGGTAAAGTATAGGTGCAAAAGTTTCGTGTTGCACAATCTCGTAATGGTTTTCCACTTCGGCTATACAAGGCTTTACATAGCAACCAGAGTGGTAAGCATCGCCTTCCAATACACCACCTTCTACCACAAAATTGCCACCTTCGGCCTTGCATTTTTCAATAGAAGCAAGGTAAGCCTTCACTGCATCTTTATCAATGAGTGGTCCCACGTGATTGTTTTGGTCTAATGGATTTCCTATGCGTAATTGACCATAAGCTTTTACTAATTTAGCCTTAAATGTTTCATAAACACTTTCGTGGATAATTAACCTACGAGTAGTGGTGCAACGCTGACCAGCAGTACCTACGGCTCCAAATACCGCTCCAATTAAGGACATGTCTAAATCGGCATCTTTAGAGATAATGATAGAATTATTACCGCCCAGCTCCAAAATGCTTTTGCCTAAACGATTGGCTACCGACATGGCTACTGATTTGCCCATTCTGGTTGAGCCAGTGGCCGAAATTAAAGGAACTCTGGTGTCGTTGCTTAGCAATTCGCCAATTTCTCTATCGCCAATAATTAAGCAAGAAACGCCTTCTGGAATATCATTAGCAGCAAAAACTTCTTCTACAATTCGCTGACAAGCAATAGCCGTGATAGGTGTTTTTTCTGAAGGTTTCCAAACGCAAACATTTCCGCAAACCCATGCCAATGCAGCATTCCAGCTCCATACCGCTACAGGGAAGTTAAAAGCCGAAATAATGCCCACTACGCCTAGTGGATGCCATTGTTCGTACATGCGATGGTTTGGTCTTTCGCTATGCATAGTTAAACCATACAACTGACGTGAAAGTCCTACGGCAAAATCACAGATATCAATCATTTCTTGTACTTCGCCCAAACCTTCTTGCAGGCTTTTACCCATTTCATAAGAAACCAATGTGCCTAGGGCAGTTTTTTGTTTTCTTAAAGCATCTCCTAATTGACGTACTATTTCTCCGCGTTTTGGCGCAGGCACTTTGCTCCAATATTTGTAAGCTTCTTGTGCAGTAGTAATCACTTGGTCGTACTCTTTCATAGAGGCTGCAAAAACCGAAGCGATTTTTTCACCATCTACGGGCGACATGCTATGGATATGTGCACCATCTGCTGCATGGCTCCATTTACTTCCTGTACTGTATGATGGATTAAATCCAGCAATGCCTAATTGGGCTAAGATTGAACTGATATCTGGTTTCATATAAGCTGTTTTTGATATGGATATTACAAATCAACAAAAAATAAGAGAGATAATTAGGGGTTTATATGAATTTGCCATAATACACAGATGATTTACTAGAGCTATTTAAAGTCTAAATCAGTGTATTTGTGGCTGCAAATTGTTGTTAATTGCAATTGTCTTTTCTCCTTGTGTCAATCAGATAAGTGATTTTCCAATCATTCCCTACTTTCGCCAATTGGAAAGAGTTTACGCCGCAATGGCTAAATTTATCCCCAATATAAAACTGATAGTCTGTCCATACACTGGCCAAACCATCATCTATTAAAATTTTCGTGAATACAATTCTTTCATCGTAAATGTTGGGGTGAGGTTTGGCAATGCTTTTAATGAAAAGATTAAGGTCTGTGCTTTTTACCTCGTTATTTCCCGCTTTGGTTTTAACAATGGTTTGTAAAATGGCGCCTTGGTTAAAAGCTGCTCGAATTAAAGTACTGTCCGATTTTCTCATGCCATCAAACAATAGGTTCACTGCTTTTTTAACACCTTCTTCCTCACCGTTATTTTGTCCGTATACAATGTTTGTAGCACAAAATAGTATCAAAATAAATGCAACGCGTAGGTAATTCATGACTTTAGTTTTACTGTTTTAAGACTAAATATATCGAAATTTGTAGTAATAAAAAGAGAGCCCTTCTGGCGTTACAAGACATCCACACCTTAAATTGCCTAAATCTTTTATTTATAAATATTTGAGCTGCATATTGTGTGTATGTTGATAATTATTTTGCCGTCCTGTTTAATAAATAGCGTAAACTTATGATGTAATGCTAAACAAACAGGAGTGTTCTTTTAAATATTCAAAGTTATGGAAGAAGAATTTGAATTTGATTTTAATGAAGATGCGCAGAACTCGGTAGAACGTTATGAAGAAATGATTCGTAATGAGGATCAGTACTTTTTTGATGCGCAAGCTTTTGAATATATAATTGATAATTATATCGAGAAAAATGACCCTGTAAAGGCGCTGCAAGTAATTGACTATGCTTTGAGCCAGCATCCTTATGCCGCTGTTTTTTTGGTGAAACAAGCACAATTGCTGTTGTTCACCAATCAGGTAAACCGTGCTTTTGCGGCGCTTGAAAAAGCGGAAATGCTAGAACCTTCAGAAGCGGATATTTATGTGTTGAGGGGGAATATTTACCAAAATATGGATCGTCACTCTGAAGCTTTGGAGAATTATGAGAAGGCTCTTGCTTTGGCGGAAACTACTGATGAAATTTTATTGCAGATTGCATACGTGTACCAAAACATGCACGACTATGAGAATGCAATTGTTTACATCAAACGCAGCTTGGAACAGAATATGGAGAACAAGGACGGGCTTTACGAGTTAGCGTTCTGTTACGATATTTTAGATAAACAGGAGGAAAGCATCCAGTTTTATCAGGAGTATATCGATAATGATCCTTATTCATACGCTGCTTGGTATAACTTAGCTAATTCATACCACAAGCTGGAGCTTTTTGAAAAAGCTATTGATGCTTATGACTATGCCATTTTGATTAAGGAGAATTTTGCTTCGGCCTATTTTAATAAGGGAAATGCTTTAGTGCAGTTGGATAAATACGAAGAGGCGATTGAAGTTTATAAACAGACTTTTGAGTACGAACCACCTAATGCCGATACCTACTGTGCTATTGGCGAATGCTACGAGAAATTAGAGCAAATGGGGGAGGCTAGGTCTTACTACAAAAAGTCGGTGAAAATGGATCCTAAAATGGCAGATGCTTGGTTTGGGATTGGTGTGACCTTGAACTTTGAGGAACGTTATTTCGAATCGTTGCATTTCTATAAAAAAGCGCTGGATCTGGATGAAGAAAATGCAGATTTTTGGTTTGCCATGGCTGATGCCCATTATAAACTTGGTCAGATAGAAGAATCAATAGAAGCTTATTACAAAGTAGTAGAGTTTAATCCAGTAGATGTAGAGGCATGGTTGGATTTTTCGACGGTGCTTTATGAGCAAGGCAAATTGGTTGAAGCTTCTGAAACCATGGCCGAGGCCATTAAGAACAATCCAGATGCTGCGGAACTTTATTACAGAATGGTAGCTTATATGTTTGCTTTGGGCAAAAGTCAGGAGGGGGTAGATTATTTGGAAAATGCTTTGCAAATAGACCCGCAAAAGCACTACATCTTGTTCGAATACCTGCCGCAATTGTCAAATAATAGCACAATTGTTACCATTATCAGTAAATACATCAAATAAAAACAAAAACTTAAACTTGGTGTGTGCCTAAAAAAAGGCAGAGTTTTTTAACTTTGCAGCCGGTTGGATATGCAATAAACCCTTGTGTTGTTGCGTATTCAATGAAAGCTCCATCGTCAATGATGGAAATACAACACAAAATAGATGAATTATACTTTAAACAACATTCCTGAACGTACGAGCAAGCCACGCCAAAAAGGAATTACCATGGTAATGGACAAGGGCTTAAGTTTAAGGCAAGTTGAAGATTTTATAGAAGTTGCTGGCGTACATACGGATATTGTAAAACTAGGTTGGGCAACCTCTTTTGTTACTCCAAACCTAAAAGAAAAGCTGGCTTTATACCGTAGCGCAGGTATTCCTGTATATTTTGGAGGAACCCTTTTTGAAGCTTTTACCATTAGAAACCAGTTTGAAGATTATCAGCGTGTATTAGATCAATACGGAATGGAATACGCAGAGGTTTCTGATGGTTCAATGGATATTGTTCACGAAGAAAAGTGCGAGTACATTGCTAAATTGGCTAAACAGGTTACCGTAATTTCTGAAGTAGGCTCTAAAGATGCTACCAAAATTTTTGCTCCATACAAGTGGATCCAGTTAATGAAAGCCGAAATTGAAGCAGGGTCTTGGAAGGTAATTGCTGAAGCAAGAGAGGGTGGAAATGTAGGAATCTATCGTGGTACGGGAGAAGTAAGGGAAGGTTTGGTAGATGAAATTTTAACCCAAATCCCCGATGAACGAATCATATGGGAAGCACCGCAAAAGGAGCAACAAGTGTGGTTCATTAAATTGATTGGTACCAATGTTAACTTAGGTAATATTGCTCCTGCAGAAGTGATTCCTTTGGAAACGATTCGTTTGGGCCTACGTGGTGATACTTTTGATTATTTTTTGAATAAATAATAAATGCATTTTTGCGAGAAGTGGCTTTGAAATCATGAAGTTGCTCCCGCGGAAATTAGTGCAATACAAACTACTTTTATGAGAACTTTTGGTTTAATCGGTTTTCCGCTGTCGGCGTCGTTTTCCAAGCAGTTTTTTGCTGATAAGTTTAAAGCTGAGGGAATTACCGATTGTAAGTATGAACTTCATCCTGTACCTCAGGCAAAAGATATGCTCGATTTAATTGAAGCTGATCCTTTGCTTTGTGGTTTGAACGTAACTATCCCACATAAGGTGAGTGTAATGCCTTTTATGACGGAGTTGGACGATGCTGCTGAAAAAATTGGTGCAGTGAACTGTATCTCTATTGATCAATCAGGAGATAGGCCTCGTTTAAAGGGTTATAATACTGATGTTTATGGTTTCGAAGAATCTTTAAAACCATTATTAAAGACTCATCATAAAAAGGCTTTGATATTTGGCGATGGTGGAGCTGCATTAGCGGTGAAATACGTATTCAATAAACTGCAGATTCCATTTATTTCAGTAGTTAGAAATGCTCAGCCAAATGCAGTGTTGTACTCTAGTGTAACCAAAGATGTGTTGGAGGAGCATACCATTTTAGTAAATACCACCCCTTTGGGAATGTTTCCTAATATCGATTCGTTTCCGCCAATTCCTTATCAACATCTTAGTGAGCAACATTTAGCTTACGACTTAGTTTATAACCCTGAAGAAACTCAGTTTTTAACCAAGGCTAAAGCGCAGGGTGCAGCTATAAAGAACGGATTAGAAATGCTACATTTACAGGCAGAGCGTTCTTGGGATATTTGGAATGCAGAAATTTGATAATTAGCAGATGTGACGATGGGCTAATGTGAGGTAAAATACCTTTCATCATCACATTCTCGTATTGTCACATGATTACATGAATATGAGTACATCGATTCGAAATTTTTGTCTGACCTTATTGTTGGCTAGCTTATTTGCCTGTAATGGCGAAAAGGTAGCTACACCTAAACCCAAAGGCTATTTTCGGATTCATTTTCCTGAAAGAAAATACCAGGTTTTTAACGATGGATGTGCCTATAGTTTCAGTTACCCAAGTTATGCAAAATTAACGACTGATACGGATAAGAACGCCCAGCCTTGTTGGAAAAATCTTGAGTTTACGCCTTTCAACGGGGTATTGCACATCACTTATTATGATGTTTTTTCGCCAGAGACCTATAATGAAATGACCGAAAATGCTCGTAGTTTGGCCATGAAGCATACCATAAAAGCCGACGCTATCGATCAGCGGATCATCAATTATCCTGACAAGAAAGTATATGGAATTTATTATAGTATAGAAGGCAATACGGCTTCCTCTGTACAGTTTTTTCTCACCGATAGTGTAAACCATTACCTACGTGGAGCGTTATATTTCAATGAGCGTCCGCAATACGATTCTATCCAGCCAGTAGTTAAATTTATCAAGAAAGATATTGATAGCTTAATTGCTAGCTTTAGGTGGAAGAAATGAAAGTTTTAAGTTATAGGTTTTAAGTCTGTATCATATATGAACTGTAGAACTTATGATGAGCTTAAGAGCTAACTTTGATGTTTTTCTGCCGTATTACTTAATTACTTAAAACTTATAACTCAATGATCAATATCCAGCAATTTACTTTTAATCCTTATCAAGAAAATACTTACGTTTTGTTTGATGAAACTAGTGAGTGTGTTATTATTGACCCAGGAATGTATGAAGGAGGTGAGCAGAATGAATTGGTTCGGTTTATTAAGGATAAGGGGTTAAAACCTGTACTTTTGCTAAATACGCACTGTCATATTGACCATGTGTTGGGCAATAAATTTGTGTTTGACCAATGGGGATTGAAGCCACAGTTTCATAAAGGTGAACTGCCTTTGTTGCATAGAGTGGTGAGCTATGCTCCACAAATGGGATTTCAATATGAAGTTTCGCCCGAGCCTGAAGTGTTTTTGGAAGAAACAGGTACGGTGTCTTTTGGTAATAGCCAACTGGAACTGATTTTTGCTCCAGGACATTCGCCTGCACACTTATGTTTTTACGCTAAAAATGAGAATTTCCTTATCGGCGGCGATGTGCTGTTTTTTAGAAGCATTGGGCGTACCGATTTGCCAGGGGGTAATCATCAACAGCTTATTGAAAGCATTAAAAATAACGTATTTGTACTGCCAGATGATTGCGAAGTGCATCCAGGACATGGTCCAAGTACCACCATCGGTTACGAAAAATTAAACAATCCATTTTTGGTGTAACATCTTATTGTTGCGAAACTTATCTTTACTAAGTGAACACTGCACTGTATATTGCCCGTAGGTATCTTTTTGCCAAGAAATCTACCAATGCTATCAACATCATCTCAGCCATTTCGATGGTAGGTGTTTTGGTGGGCAGTGCAGCCTTGATCATAATCCTTTCCGTATTTAACGGCTTTGAGGAAATGGTATTAAAGATGTTTAATAGTATTACGCCACAGGTAGTAGTTACGCCCGCTAAGGGGAAAACGTTTAATCCCAATACCGCCTATTTTAATCAGCTGAGGAAAGATGAGAAGGTGTATTCATTTACGGAGGTATTGAGCGAAAATGCTTTGGTAAGATATGATACTAAGCAAACTCCGGCAATGATCAAAGGGGTGAGCAATGATTTTCTTAAAAACAAAAGCTTGGATACCATTATGGTAGATGGGACTTTTGTGCTGGAGAGTAGACTGGGTCAACCACAGGCGGTATTAGGGTCGGCATTACAGGCATTTCTAAGCGTAAACCCAGCAGATCCTTTTGAACAATTGCAGATTTATTCGCCCAAAAAAGGTACTCAGGGGAATTCGGTGAACCCCTTAGATGATTTCACCATGTTGAGTATTTCACCAGCAGGTATTTTTGAAGTGCAGCAAGATTTTGACAACTTGCTCATTGTGCCTTTGAGTTTCGCCAGAGAATTGCTCGGTGAGCCAAAAAATGTGTCTGCTATTGAAATTAATGTAAATACAGGAGTGGATGCTGAAGCCTTTAAGAAAAAGGTAGAGAGTGATTTGGGCGGTAGTTATGTGGTGAAAAACAGAATCGAGCAAAATCAGGCACTTTATAATGTATTGGGTTCCGAAAAATGGATGGTGTATATTATACTGACCTTTATTCTGATCATCGCAATTTTTAATATCATTGGCTCGTTAACCATGTTAGTGATTGATAAGCAAAAAGATATATCGGTGCTAAGCAGTCTCGGGGCAGGAAAGAAGCTGATTAAGCGAATTTTTTTAGCAGAAGGCATGATGATAACACTTACAGGTTGTATCTTTGGGGTGTTAATAGGATTGATTTTTTGCTTGCTTCAACAGCGTTTTGGCTGGGTTAAAATGGGTGATGCAAATTTTATGTTTTCTAATGCTTATCCTATTGCCCTAAAGTGGAAAGATTTTGTACTGGTTTTTGCCACGGTAAGTTTTTTTTCTTTTATAGCGGCAGGTTTGGCATCAAATTTAAGCGTTAAAAAGATAGATCGTATTAATCAAGATCTCTAGCATATGTGTACCAGGAAAAAGTTAGTTTGTGTAGTATTGTTGGCCATGGGTCTTTTATGGGCTTGTAGTGGTAACAAAGGTTCAGAGCAGGAAAAAGGCAAGTCTTTAACTTTAAAAGGTTTGTATAGTTACGGCCCTGAAGTGAAATCGTTTACCGATTGCGATGAAGGTCGTGAGTACTGGGTGGCCGATAGTGCAAAGAACTTGGAACTGGAATATACCAATTTAGGTTTCGAAAAACCCTACACACCAGTGTATATAGAAGTGGAATGCCATTTGGTAAAATCAGACACTACTACCGTTACTGGAGGTTACGATTCGACGATGGTGGTGACCAAAGTACTCAAGATGAGTAAGGAAATACCAGAGGGACCTTGTAATCAGTAATTAGTGATTAGGAACTGTTGCTAGAGGTTAGTTTTTGGGATAGCAATAATAATCGTCATCGCAGGTTACTCATAGCATTAACGCTGTCATCCTTAGCTTGTCGAAGGATATCTCTCATTAGTGATAGGGGGCTTAAATCACTTATCCCAATTATTCGATAAACTCAGCGTGACAGTAAACGAAGGCTAGTAGTAAGAACATCGTCTTTGCTCTTTAATAATCCTTGTTCCTTCATCCTACAGAACTTTACGAACTTACATAAAGGCTTTTCCCTATCGCTGGAATAACTTCGTTTTTAGTGGCAATATCAAACAAGGTGTCAATAGCTTTGCGGCCTTCAGTGCCTAAATCTACGGAGTATTGGTTAACGTATAATTCAATATGTTTGTACATCACCTCTTCTTCCATAGCTTGTGCATGCTCACGAATAAATTCAATGCCTGATTTAGGATTTTCAAAAGCATATTCTACCGATTTTTTGACTAGTCGGTTAACTTTTTCTTGGACGTCCAAAGGTAAGTTTCTGTTTACTACAATACCGCCCAAAGGAATAGCACAACCCGAAAATTCTTCCCAATAAGCACCTAAATCAATAACCTTATGTAGTCCTTTAGCTTGGTAGGTAAAACGGTTTTCATGAATGATCAGACCAAGGTCTATTTCGTTATTTAACAAGGCATCCTCTATTTCCGAAAATACCATTTCTTGCTTATTGGTAAGCTGTGGATAAGCTACACCCAATAGGAAATTAGCGGTGGTGTATTTGCCTGGAATACCAGTTTTTAGTTCAAAGCTTCCACTTTTCAATTGACTTTCTATACGTTCGGCATTTTCCTTTTTGCAAATCAACAAAGGGCCAACGCCAAATCCCAAAGCACTACCTGCATCTAACAACGCATATCGCTCTGCAACGTAGGCAAAAGCATGGAAACTCAATTTGGTAATGTCTAATTCTCCCTTTAAAGCCTTTTGGTTTAAGGTTTCTACATCATCAAAAAATACTTTGAAGCTTAAGCCTTCAGTATCTATTTTGCCGTGAATTAAGGCATCAAAAATGAAAGTGTCATTAGGGCAGGGCGAAAAACCAAGTGTAAGTTCCATGCGGTAAATTTACGTGATGAAATAAATTTAAGCGTCATTTGAGCTTCAATTAAATTCTTCTTAAAGCTTTTCAATAGGTTTGTTATTTCTGCTCCATTCGCTCCATGAACCTGGGTATAATTTAGGAATGTTAAGCCCTGCATAGGACATGGCCAGTAGTGAATGACATGCCGTTACACCAGAGCCGCAATGGACGATGATTTGGCTGTTATCGAATTCATTAAATATGTCCTGATATTTCTCCCTTAACTTTTCGGGAGCTTTAAACAATCCGTCTTCATCAAGGTTATCCAAAAAAGGAATATTTATAGCATTGGGGATATGTCCTGCAATTAAATCAATAGGTTCAAACTCTCCATCGTAACGTGGCTTTTCTCGTACATCTATAATTAAATGATCTTTATTTCTTGATGCTAAATCAACTTCTTCCAAATTGACTACTGGCAATTGCCAATCCGTAATAGTGATATAATTTCCCACTTTTTTAGGGATAGAGAGGTGGTTATTGACGGGGTAATTTTTCCTTTCCGCTTCTTGAAAGCCTCCATCTAAAACTTGTACATTTTTATGCCCAACCGATTTCATCATCCACCAAAATCTTGCTGCTGCATTTGCGCCATTTTTGTGGTCGTAGATGATGACGCGGGTATCTGATGAGATGCCGATATTCGATAGAAGGTCTAGAAAATTTGCTATTTGTGGCAAGGGATGTCGGCCACCAAGAGCTAAATCTGTTTTTATATCAGCGAGGTCTTTATTTAAATCTAAAAATATGGCCTTGTCTAGATGTTGTTGGAGGTAGTTTTCTTTGGCATTCTTTTCATTGCTTACGTCTACAATAACTACATCTGTAACTTTGTGGACGAGCAGTTTTAGCTCATCTACATTAATAATTGGGCTAAGTTCGTTTTGGTTCACCATGATGTGTTTAGTTGTAATACCTATTGATGAAATCGATTAGCCAATCATTTAGATTTTTTACGGCTAAGCCTATTTGCCAGCTTTCTCTGTTGCGAGGTTCCACATAATTTGAAATGCTGCGGATTTGTAAAGCAGGGATATTTAATTGTTGGCAAGCATAAAAAATAGCGGCACCTTCCATGCTTTCTATTTCGGGTTGGTGTATTTGAATGGTCTTTTCAATACTTTGTGCATTGCCATGTACTCTGTTTACAGTAATGCCTTTCACTTTCTTTAAGCTCAACGCTGTTTCTGTAGTGGAAGAAAATGCATTTTCGCCAAAGCCTAATTGTGATAACGTAATAAAATTATCGTGGTCTTCGGCACCCAATTCCGCAAAGGTGTCGTGGGTGATATTTACCACTTCTCCTAAACTAATTTTTCTGTCGAAACTACCCGCAATGCCTACATTAAGTACTAGTTGGTATTGGTTGCTTAGTTTTTGTCCAAGGCTGAAAGCAGTAGCCACCATTCCTACTCCTGTAATGAGTACGTCAAAATTTTTGGTTTCGATAAAGCTGTTTGAAGCAATTCCAAAATGTGCTAGCGTAGGTGCTATTTCTGCTTGGGTTGCTGCCACTACTAGAAGTTTCATAGTACTAAGTAACGATTATTTTCTGGTTGTTTGACGGACGATTGCCAAGGTTTTAGGTTACTAGCAGAGGATTTTGTGAGTTAAACCCGATTGAAGTGTAAATACTTTTGCTATCAATGCCCTTAATATGCTGTCACGCTGAGCTTGTCGAAGCGTCTGCCTCCAATGAAACAGATCCTTCGACAGGCTCAGGATGATAAAAGCTGAAGCAAAAGATTGTAGCGGAAAGCGGGACTGGCATTGCGATGGTAAGGATACATTGCTTTTCAAAATAGTAAGTATATTTTCATATTTCAACTTCGGGTCAATATCGACGGTAGTCTATTGACTTTATCTGTATATTTGCGTTTTATTTTTTTGAAAATGATTTATATTACACGTAGGGAGAGCTTTAACGCTGCTCATAAACTTGCCCGTCCAGATTGGAGCGAAGACGAGAATACAGCGGTGTTTGGCAAATGTGCAAACCCGAACTGGCATGGACATAACTACCAGCTGTTTGTTACCGTTAAAGGAGAAGTAAATCCAGAAACTGGTTTTTTGGTAGATTTAAAATGGTTGAAACAGGTTATCAATAAACATGTGATTGATAAGGTAGACCACAGGAACCTCAACTTGGACGTAGATTTCATGAAGGGTAAACTAGCTTCTACAGAGAACTTGGCGATTGCCATTTGGGATATATTAGCACCTCATGTTGGCGAAAGTGGCGCTCAGCTTCATTGCATTAAAATTTACGAAACAGATAACAACTACGTCGAATACTTCGGCTAATACATCTCATTTATGGCACACGAACACGACCACGAAGAAGAACTATTGGGCTACCAAAAAATAGAACGATATGACGAAGATAAAATTAATGGAGTAGCGGTACATTACAAAGACATTTTGGAGCGTTTGGGTGAAGATCCAGAACGTGAAGGTTTGATTAAAACCCCTGAGCGTGTGGCCAAAGCTTTGCAATATTTAACCCATGGTTATGACCTTAAGCCAGAGCAGATTTTAAAATCGGCCATGTTTAAGGAAGATTATAGCCAAATGGTAGTGGTAAAGGATATTGAGGTTTTCTCGATGTGCGAACACCATATGTTGCCATTTTTTGGTAAGGCGCATATCGCTTATATCCCTAATGGACATATCGTAGGTTTGAGTAAAATCCCTAGGGTGGTGGATGCTTTTGCCCGTCGTTTGCAAGTACAAGAACGTTTAACCAACGAAATCAGGGATTGTATCCAAAACACTTTAGCTCCTGCAGGAGTTGCAGTGGTAATGGAATGTAAACATTTGTGCATGGCCATGCGTGGTGTGCAAAAGCAAAATTCGGTAACTACTACTTCTGCTTTTACTGGCGAGTTCATGAAAAATGATAAAACCAGAGCAGAGTTTTTAAGGTTAATTACTGCAAGTTTAGATTAAGTATGGCTAAAAGGCTTACTTACTATAATGATAAATATGATGAGTTGACCTACAGGTCTGCTAATGGTATTAAGCGATTTGTACACCAAAAGCGTTTTGTTGATGTCATTAAAAACATTCATATAAGTAAGGAAGACCAAGTGCTGGATTTTGGTACGGGAACAGGTTTGTTTCTGGTGCTATTAAGTGAAAAATTTCCCGATAGTGAAATGATAGGGCTTGATCCAGCAAAAGTCATGATTCAACAAGCAGAAGCAAATACGAAAGAATTTAAGAATATAAAAATTGTATCTGAGCTGGAAGATAATCATCAAAAATTTAAGGTAATTACTTGTTTGGAAGTTTTGGAACATTTTCATCCCATAGAACAAACAAAAATGATTGCAAAATTAGTGGGATTGCTTCACAATGAGGGGACATTAATTATTTCTGTACCGGTAGAACATGGAGTTGTAGGATTTCTGAAGTCTAGTTATAGGGTTTTAAAAGGATACGTCTCTATTAAAAGAACAAAGGATATCATTAAAACCATTTTTGGTATTTCTTACCGACCGCATAGTCAAGTGTATGATTCTTCGCACTACGGTTACAGTTTAATAAATTTCGAAAAAGTGATTAAAAACCTAAAAGACGTTAGAATTACTTCTAGCTATTCTCCATTGAAAATTGGAGGGTCTTTACTTAATTCTCAAAAAAACTTTATAATCAAATTTATTTAGATGAAGGCATATATTTTTCCTGGGCAAGGCGCTCAGTTTGTAGGCATGGGCAAAGATTTGTATGAAAACAGTCCCTTAGCTAAAGAACTTTTTGAAAAGGCAAATGAAATTATCGGTTTCCGTATTAGCGATATCATGTTTAGCGGAACTGATGAAGAATTAAAACAAACCAATGTAACTCAGCCGGCAATTTTCTTGCACTCGGTAATATTGGCTAAGGTTTTAGGCGATGATTTTCAACCAAACATGGTTGCTGGACACTCTTTAGGCGAATTTTCGGCCCTAGTTGCCGCTAACGCTTTATCATTTGAAGATGGTTTGAAATTGGTGATTGCTCGTGCTAATGCGATGCAAAAAGCTTGTGAAATTCAGCCTTCTACCATGGCTGCTATTTTAGGTTTGGCTGATGAGGTGGTAGAGCAAATTTGTGCTGAGGTAGAAGAGGTAGTTGTACCTGCAAATTATAACTGTCCTGGTCAATTGGTTATTTCTGGAACTATTGAAGGGATAGATAAAGCTTGTGAAAAATTAACTGCTGCGGGAGCTAAAAGAGCATTGAAATTAAATGTAGGTGGGGCATTTCACTCACCATTAATGGAACCAGCAAAAGTAGAATTACAAGCGGCTATTGAAGCAACAGCTATTAATGCGCCAGTTTGCCCAATATATCAAAACGTAAATGCATTGCCAACCAGCGACCCTGCGGTGATTAAAGAAAACTTAATTGCCCAACTTACTGGTGCGGTTAGGTGGACACAAACCGCAACCAATATGATTGCAGATGGTGGCAATGATTTTGTGGAAGTAGGACCAGGTAATGTGCTACAAGGATTGGTGAAGAAAGTGAGCAGGGAAGTTCAAACTAGTAGCGCAACAATTGCATAATTGCTAAAACAATTAAGAGTTGCGTAAGCAACTTTAATCGATATGGAAAAAGTTATCCTTAATTAATGGATAACTTTTTCTGTGTTTATACGTTGGGAATAAAGATTTTGCTTTTTAGACAACCCCATTTCTGTATATTTATACTTTAAAGCTGCCGAATTTGAATACAGGACTAAAAATTAGGTTATTGATGTTGCTATTAGGTGTTTGCTGTTTTGTAACGGCAATATCTTTGCGTAACTCAATCACCCGTCAAGACCTGTTACATCATGAAGCTAACGAGCTGCAGGAAAACCTACTGGCCAGAGAAAGAATTGTTTACGACTATCTTACTCTACCTGTAAAATTAGAAGAGCTTAAAAAGTTTAACGTTGATGAGGGACTAGCCAACGGCTTTATTGCTACCTATCGTAGTAGCGGGATCAATGTTTTTGTCTATAAAAATCACGAATTACAATATTGGAGTACCTATAGGGCGCTTCCCTCGAACATAGATAAACTAAAAGAAGGCACTTCTTTTGTTTTGCTTCCAAATGGACACTATGAACTAATTAAAAAGACAGTAGGCCAGTACATATTTGTTTTTATGATTAGCGTAAAAGCACAATATGCTATTGAAAACCAATACTTGAAAAATGAAATCTGGCCGGGGCTTTACGATAAAAAAACACTGGAAATTGCTTCCTTTACCGATAAGGAAACCACGGAAATTTTCAGCCTGAATAAGGATTATCTATTTACAGTTAAGTTAAGTAGCAACTATACCGATAATATTTATACGAGCTCAGAGCTGTGGTTATGGATTATCGGAGTAGTTTTTGTCAGTCTTTTTGTGAACTCGTGCGGGTTAGCTTTGGCTAGAAATGGAAGACTATTATGGGGTACTTTCCTTATCATTCTTTATTTTGTTGCTTTAAGGTTAACCGATTTAAAGTTCTTTTGGTTCAACCATCAGTTTGATCTTAAGGTATTTGATCCTAGTATTTATGCCGAAAGTGATTTCTTACCTTCCCTCGGTGATTTGCTGTTGAATGTATTGGCATTTACCTGCATTTGGATATTCATTTATGCGCATAGAAAAGAGTACCGGTTACCTAATTGGCTAGCCAAAACGAAGTTTGCCAACTATTTGCTGTTTGTTCTTTTTGCGGTGACACTGGGTGGGATAGGTTTTTTAACCGAAGACCTATTTTTTGGCGTAGTATACTATTCAAAAATAGATTTTAATATTAGTAACATTATCAATTTAGGATGGGTGAGCTGGCTTAGTATTTTTATTCTTTGCTTAGTATGGCTTAACATTTATTTGATGGTGAGTGCTATGGTGGCACTTTGTGGCCATTTTGTAATCAGTACCCGTCAAAAGTTGTATGTGTTCCTGGTACTATTGATTGGCTATACCATCTATATGTTGGTGATAGATTACACTGTTTTCTATCTGATATATGCTTTGTTGATCTTTATGATTGCTTATCATCAGCATACTCAAAAAAACAGGCTATCGGTGTCGGTAATGGCGGTGATATTTCTATGCATGGCTACCATCACTTCTATCAAGTATATCAAATTTGAAGATATCAAAGAAAGGACAACTCGTTCGGGCATTGCTAGGAAATTGATGAATGAAGATGATCCTAAGGTGATGAATGCCATAGAGATTTTAGAGCATGGCTTAACAATCGATTCGCAAGTGGTGAGTTATTTTAGACAGCCTTTACTCACCCAAACTTCTAATTTCCATAATTATATTTCAAAGAACTATCTCGATGGCTATTTGTCGAGATTTGAGTACAAAATTTTTGAGTACAATAGTAGTGATCAGTCGCTAAAAAGCGCCGAGAGTTTACCCATCAACAAGTATAAAAACTTGGTAAAATTTGGGGCGGTAAAAACACAACAAGCAAATTACTTTTATCGTATTAATGACACTTTTGGTTTTCAGAACTATTTTGGAATCATCCCCATTTTTGACGGTGATACCTTTTTGGGAACCATGGTAGTGGAATTGATTTCAAGACCTTATGATTACAGTAGCTTTTTCCCTGACCTGCTGATTGACGGCAAGCTGAAAAGTGATGAAGACCTGAGTAAATATTCATTAGCATTTTATAAGCAAAACCAGCTTTTTGGACAATCGGGTAAATACGTTTATCCAATGTTCAATACTGTGTTTAAGGGCGAGAGAGATAATATCGAATTTGTAAATGAATACACCGAAGCTGGTTCTTATAGTCATGCGGTATATAAACCTGCAAATAATCGTTTAATTGTCATCAGTATCGAAAAAGTAGATTTCACTGTCCGCTTAGCTACGCTATCTTTCTTTTTCCTGATTTTTATCATTTTTGGTGTACTGGTTTACATCATCACCTGGCTAGCGGTAAATATTAGCGATAGTCGTGGAGGCCTGTTTAATTTGAACAGGTATTTGATGATTAATGCCAATAAAATCCTTTACAAAACACGTATACAGTTTTCTATTGTACTTTCGGTAGTGGCTACTTTGGTCATTGTTGGCTGGACCACATTCTTTAATATCAGGCATCAATATTTAGAGCAGCAAACCGAACAGGTTAGAGAGAAGCTGCGGAAGGTACAGTTGGCCTACGAAAAGCATATTGCCTTGCCTGGAACCATCAGTAACAATAGCGAATCGCAATTTGAATTTAACCAGTTTGCAGATGTAAATGGCGTTTACCTCAACCTTTTTGATATTGAAGGTAATTTATATCTAACCTCCTTGCCAAAACTATATGATTTAGGAATTATTGGACGTAAAATGGGGCCAATGGCTTATATGCAGTTGGCGGTGCAACAGAAATCGGAGTACATTAATCCCGTTGAAAAAATTGGAGATTTTACTTACGCCGCTGCTTATGCGCCTGTAAGAAATGCCAATAACCAAGTAGTGGGTTACTTAAGTATTCCATATTATTCTAATGAAGAGGACTATCAGGCAAAAATTGGCTTGTTCATCAATACCTTAATCAATATTTATGCGCTTGTTTTTGTGCTTATTGGCGTGTTGGCGGTTTTCTTAGCTAACCAAATCACCAGCCCACTTACCTTTATCCAAGAGAATATTAGGCGTACAAAATTAGGACAGGCCAATCAGCCCATTGTTTGGCATAGGCAAGATGAGATAGGAGTATTGATTAAGGAGTACAACAAAATGATTGCCGAACTGGAAATTAGTGCCAATAAATTGGCCCGAAGCGAAAGGGAAAGTGCATGGCGAGAAATGGCCAAGCAGGTAGCTCATGAAATTAAAAATCCGTTGACGCCATTGAAATTGGGTGTGCAGTTGCTAGAAAAATCGTGGAAGGAAAAAGACCCTAATTTTGAAAAGAAATTTGCCAGTTTTAACAAGTCTTTTGTTGAACAAATTGATAGTTTGGCTACCATCGCTTCGGAGTTCTCCAACTTTGCAAAAATGCCAGATACCAAATTGGAAGATATTGCACTGGTTCCAATTATTGAGCAAGCTAAAGAGGTTTTCAGTTCGGTAGACCGTGTGGAAATCCATGTGTTGAATAGAAGCAACAAAGAAGTTTTGGTATTGGGTGATAAAGACCAATTGCTACGTTCGTTTAACAACTTGTTCAAAAATGCGATAGAAGCTGCGGATGGTAAAGAGAAGTGTGTGATTAAGGTGCATATTGCCAACGATGAAAAAAAGGCTTTCGTGGAAGTGGAAGACAATGGAAAGGGAATTGACCCAAGCTTACATAGCAGTATTTTCAGGGCTAACTTTACTACTAAGTCATCTGGAACAGGTTTGGGCTTAGCCTTTGTTAAACAGGCGATAGAAAATGCTGGCGGAAAAGTAGAATTCACCTCGGTATTGAACAATGGTACAATCTTCTACCTTACCTTCCCTTTGGTGTAAAATGTTCAAGTGGGGCTTCATATCGCTTTTGGTGATGTTGATGAGTACTGATTTAAAAGCGCAGCTCAACACCAACCAAAGGCTCAAAAAAATCACCAGCTCCCATACCATTATTTCACTGGATAGCTTAAGTATTGTTCCGCAATCAGTCACCATTAGGTATAACGAAAACGTCAATGTCGATACCTCACTTTATCAGATAGATTATGCCAAAGCAACCTTTTTATGGAAAGGAGCTGAAGGTATTTCTTTGGAACTACGTTACAAGGTTTTTCCGATTCTGTTTTCCAAGACTTATCAGCACAAAGACATTAAACGGTTAGAACAATCGGTGATTAGTGGTAGCGACAGTTACGTTTATAAACCTCAAACGGTAGAAAATACGTTGTTCTCCATGAAAGGGCTAAACAAAAGCGGAAGTATTTCTAGAGGGATTATGTTTGGCAATAATCAAAACCTTTCCGTTAACTCCAATATGGTACTACAAATGTCGGGTAAAATTGCCAACGACATTGAAATTCTTGCAGCCATTTCCGACGATAACCTCCCTATCCAGCCCGAAGGGAATACCCAACAATTGAATGAATTTGATAGGGTATTTGTACAAATCAAAAAAGACAGCACCGTGCTCACTGCGGGTGATTACGAGTTGAAGCGTCCCGATAGTTATTTTATGAACTTTTACAAGCGCACGCAGGGTGCTATGATTAACCATCAGTTTAAAACGGAGAAAGGTATTCGTTTTAGCACTACGGTTGCTGCTGCGGTAGCTAAAGGACGTTCTGCCCGCAACCAAATTATGGGGCAGGAAGGAAATCAGGGACCTTATCGCCTCACGGGAAATAATGGTGAAACTTACATTGTAGTAATTGCAGGAACGGAGCGTGTTTACATTGATGGGGTACCTTTGTTGCGCGGACAGGACAATGACTATGTGATTGACTATAATACCGCCGAAATTACTTTTACCGCCAAACAGCTCATTAATCTCAATACCCGTATTTCGGTGGAGTTTGAATATTCTGATAAGAATTATTCCCGTTCGTTAACCTATTTGAATCAACGGATAGAGACAGAAAAACTTGCTTTTAGACTGAACTATTATAACGAGAAAGATAATCGGAACCAGCCTTTCCTTCAAACCCTAAACGATGCTCAAAAGCAGTTTATGGCAGGCTTAGGACAGGATATTTCGCAAGCCTACTATCCAAATGTGACCGAAGTGCCTTTTAACGAAAATGAAATTTTGTATGAAAAGTTGGTGTCTGTTGGTAGTATTGAATACTATCGCTATTCTACTGACCCAGCTTTGGCCAAGTATCGGGTAGGTTTTTCTTATGTGGGCGAAGGGAAAGGTAATTATCGTATCAATAACCAATCGGCGGCAAATGGAAAGGTATACGAATTTGTAGAACCAGTAGGCGGCCTTTCACAAGGAAGTTATGAGCCCATTACTTTGTTGATTACCCCAAAACAACAGCAGCTGATTACCATTGCGGCCGATTACAAGCCTAAAAAGCAGAGTATTTTCAGCAGTGAATTTGCCATCAGCAATAACAATGTCAACCTATTTGCCGATAAAAGCGTTGCCAACGTAAGTGGCTACGGTTTAAAGTTAGATGCGCTACATCCATTTGAGCTTAACAAAAAGGGCTTAAAGCTCAATACATCGGCTAATTATGAGTACGTGAGCAAAACTTTTAAACCTATTGAAAGGTATAGGATGGTGGAATTCAACCGCGATTTTAATCTCGACGCCATTACTGTTCCTGCCACAGAACATCTTTTTTCGGCAGGTGTGCAGTTGTACAACAATCAGCAACAACATATTTCGTATACACTGAATACTTTTAACAGAGAAACTCAATATCAAGGTTATTTGCATAAAGTGAGCGCAATGTATAGGCAAGGGAAATATGGTTTAAAGTACGATGGTAGTTTGCTTAATTCTGATGCTACGGCAAACAACGGTACCTTCTTTAAGCACTATTTAGACGTGAATAGAGAGGTTTATAGTCTAGTTGCTGGATTTGTATTTGAACAGCAGCATAATCTCACTAGCGACAAGCAAACTGATGTTTTAACAGGGAATAGTTTCTCTTATCACATCTATAAGTTGTATCTGCAAAGTAAGGCAGGTCAAAGCAATCGATACAAACTGGATTATAGTTACAGACAAGACCAATTGCCTAGAGGTACTCAATTGCTGAATAGTTCCCATTCTCAAAATGTAAATTTTGGGGTAGATTTAACCAAAAATGCCAATTCGGTACTGAGTTTGACTTCGGGCTACCGTAAAACAGATTACACCAATGGTTTTGCTTCGGTGAACAGCGACGAAAGCTTAGTGGGCAGATTGGATTATAATTTGAATGCTTTGAAAGGTTTCATCAATACCTCGTTGTATTACGAGGTAGGAAACGGACAGGAACCTCGAAGAGAAATTACCTATTTGGAAGTGCTGCCTGGGCAAGGTGTTTACGCTTGGAATGATTACAATGGTAATGGTATTAAAGAACTGAACGAGTTTGAGATTTCCCGCTTTCCAGATCAAGCCAAGTATATCCGTGTTTTTACGGCTGGTACTGAATATATACGCACCAATTTCACAGGGATTAACCAAAGCATTATGATTACCCCGAGTGCTATTTTGAAAGGCTCAAAAGGTTTTAACAAACTATTGAGCAAATTCACTAACCAACTTTCTTATAAAATAGACCGAAAGATTTTAGCGAGTAAAGGCTTGGAAGTTTACAACCCGTTTAATACTGGGATTGATGCCGAAAATCTAGTTTCGTTAAGTTCTTTTTTGAGGAATACACTGTTTTTTGATAGAAATAATCCAAAGTTTGGCGTAGACTTTAATTACCTTACTGATGGCGGAAGGAGTTTTTTGAGCAATGGCTTTGATAGCCGTAAACGTAATGAGACGGGACTGCGGATAAGAACTTCGCCCGTGCGAAGTGCCAATCTTAATTTGACCGTTAATCAAGGGCGTAAAAAATATCAATCGGAACTATTTTCACAACGTAATTACCAAATTACTTATTTGGATTTGTTGCCCGAGTTCAACTATCAGTTTAATACAGATTTTAGGCTTACTTTTCTTGGCGTATATGGCAATCAGCGTAATGCTGAGGCACTAGGAGGAGAGAAGAACACCAATGTCACTTTCACTACAGAAAGCCGTTATAACGTATTGAAAAGAGGTGTGCTTACAGGGAAAATTAGTTACATCAATAATAAGTTTACAGGCAACGGTAATAGCACTATTGGCTATGAGATGTTATCAGGATTGCAAGTGGGTAATAACTATACTTGGGGTTTGGCACTGCAAAGAACCATTGGCAATGGTGTACAGCTAAATATTAGCTATGAAGGTCGTAAGTCGCCAGCGGTAAATACCGTGCATACTGGGAATATGCAAGTGAGGGCTTATTTTTAGTCTGATTGTTCAAGTTATAGGAATATTTTGCTTTATCGTTACAGGTTTTAAAAACAAAATGCGAAAACGAATAAATTTCGTTTTCGCATTTGAGATGATTTCGCTTTTCGCTAAACGCTCATCCCGTCAACTTATTTAGTCGGCAAGCCAATATTAGTATAGTCCCAAGCCCTATCACCCGAAAGTTGCCACTCACTGTCTGTAACGGTTGTTCCCTTAGCTTTTGCCCAATCTGTGGTAGGATTATGAACAGTTGCTTTTCTGAAGAATGTTCTGTTACGTGTATCCGCAACATCTCCAGCTACGGTCCACATAAAGTTATTGCGTGCACTGCTTGAACCTGTGCTGGTTACCCTAGCCACCTGCGGACTACCAAATACATCAATAATTTTGTAGGTATTACCACTTAATGTAATGGTACCTGTGGCATCTTTTTTAAGCAAGGCAATGGCACTGTTTCCGCTTAATTGTAAGGGTACGCTGGCATTGGCATTTGTGGCGCTGGTAGTGCCCCAAGTAATGTCGCTTTTGATTACTGTAGGGTCTGCTTGAGGCGAAGCAATAACATAACATTTGCCTTTTGCTATAGAAGTAGATAGCAAGAAAAAGTTTCCAGTAGGGAAGGTCCAATTCACTAAGGTGCTGGCATCTGTACTGGCCATGTAGCCAATGGCATAATTGGTTAAATCAACGCTGGCACTGGTGCCGTTGTAAATTTCTACGTAATGTGGTCGTGTACTTGCCGCATTTGCATCCGTATTGATTGCAGTGGAGATTTCCGAAATCAATAAATCGGAATTGTCGGTAGCTGTTGGAGGAGTAATTGGCGTGAACTCAATTTCAGAAGAGCAACCACAAAAAATAGTGATAATGAAAAGTATAATTGGAAAATATGTTTTCATGTTTTGTTTCTTTAATAATGATAAATAGGACAATTGATAGCTTATAAAAGAATTTGAACAGCTAAGTTGTTAATCCATTTTTTAGCGCTAAAAGTAGGTGAGCTATTCTCAATGTAATTGGTGTTGATACCAATTCTTAAAGCATTGTTCTTAATGAATTTATTGATGCCAAAGCTGGCCCATTTTTGGTCGGTAATTTTTGAACCAGCAACGTTAAACTCAGGCTTCACTATTGCATATCTGCCATCTACAGCCCATCCAGATTTAAACACATATGATGATTGGATGTTGAAGGCATGACCAATGTTGTAATAAGAACTAGCTACTTCTGCAGTTAATTGATTCGTGGCTGCAACATTGGTAAATAAATCTTTACCTGTTACTGTGCTCACCACATATTCGCCAATTAAGGCAAAACCTGAAGTTTTGAAAGCGAAGTCTGCAACCAACTTTCGGTAGTCTGCAAATTTGGCCACTCCAGCATTATCGTAAATGCCTGTGATTAATCCAGTTTCACTTCCTATTGGGCTACTCGCTTTTTGGTTATAGCTTGCGGCCACTCCAATGGCTAATTTCGGTTTTGCTTCGCGATAAATATCATGGGCGATGTAAGCATTGTTTTTAGTGAAATCTCCCAAAGGCATGATGTCTAACCTACCACCGTATTTAAAACCCATGTTTCCTTGTGAGGTAAAAAAGTTCTGTCCTTCGCCAGTAGTGATGGAAAAAGAAGGGTAAATTCTCATGGTGTTAATGCTGAAATTCGTTTCTACAAACAAACCTCCTTCACGGGTAGCACCTACAAAGTTTTGCATCAATCCACCATAGGCAATCCCATCGTTAGATTTTCCTGCAATGGTTTGTCCCATCGTTTGAGCATAACGTTCATCGGCCATGGCCAAGCGATTATTGGTGTGGGTTTGTTTCTGCCCTAAAACAACTTTAACTCTTTTGTTAAAGTCATAAGCAATCCAACCTTCCAATATTGGTGATGTTCCTGTAAAATCGGTCACCATACCGGCCGATACACCATATCTTGCATTAGTAGCTGTTAAGTATATTCTGGCCAAGTTTAGGCTCATTTTGCTGTTGTTCGTTTTTTTAGATAGCGAGTCAATACGGCCGTACTGTACGCCTGATTGAAGTGCGCTTAATAGATTAATCACTGTGCCCTCGCCTTTGCCCAATTTGATAAAAGTACCCTCACCATTCACGTAGGTAAAAGTAGAATCGGGTTGCACAAGTTGCCCCATTACATCACTATTGGTGAATGCTAATGCAAGGCAAAAGAAAAATAATATTTTTTTCATATCTCAGAATATTTTAGAGTTATAGTTGAATGGTAAATTGTAGTTGGCTGTAGTAATTGCCGTTTTGCGTACTTGTTTTTAAGGCTTCTTTCAATTGGCTATATCCTAGCTCAAACTGTATTTTTAAAGCATGTCCTGATAAATATTTGGTGGTTACGAAAGTGTAGCTCCTGTTGTAGTCAGAAAAAGAGGCACTAACATTATTTTCGTTTAAGGTAGAGTATCTTGCGCCAACCGCCCAATCAACAGGGAATAGATAACCAGCTTGCACATTGAAGCCTTTACCTAAATTCAAACGCGATAATACTTCGTTTTTAATCTCCTGTGCCGTTTTTGAGGTGTAGGGACTAAACGTTCCATTTAACCTAAACTCGCCTGCAATGTTCGATGGAACTTTGGCTTGGGTAAGTACAAAGCCTCCCATCGAATACCAACCATTGTATTTAAAAAGATAATCTGCACCAAATTTGCTATAACTTGGCAATAATATATTCTGATTGGCATCACCATATAACCAGCGACCGCCATTAGTTCCTTTGGCAGAGGTTGCTCCATCATTATAGCTGTAAACTACCCCAACTACCAGTTTTGGTTTTTCTTCTCTATACAAATCATCCATATAGAATTCGCCACCACGGGAGAATTTGTCGAAAGGGAGGTAATCTAATCGGACACCATATTTAAAACCACCATAGTTTTTTTGTAAGGCACTTCTGCCGTCGCCAGTAGTAAACGACAGGTAAGGTTTCAATAAATGCTTTCCGCCCAACCTATAATTTCCTTTATAACGAATCCCGAAATCGAATATGGCATCAAAAGCATCAGATACTAAGCTTCGGTCAATAAAGCCAATGCTTTCTCCTTCTATCCTTGTTTCTCTGCCATCAATATAATCGGCTCTCAAACCAAAATTGAATACGTGTGTACGATTAGGACGATACTCGATGTTTGCTTCTTGAAGTACGGTGTTAAAGGACCTGTTGCCTGTGGTAACACTGGCATAGTTTGCCGCAAAATTTAATCTTGCAGATAAACTTATCTTGTTGTCGAACAGGTTTGAAAACACATTTAACCTCGCTCTGTTAATGGCAAAAGTGGAGCTTGGCGATGATAAGTTTTTATTGGTGGTGTTAACCGAGTAAAGTGTTTGAAGGGAAGGGCTAAGGTTAAAATTTCCCTTTCCCGAAATAAAGGTAATCCCATCGCCTAGGAGATAGCCTTTTTTTAACCTCAAGAGACTTACGTTCCCCGAGGTTTCACTGAAAGTATAGGTCGAGTCTCTGGTGTAGAGTTCATCGCTTTGTGCAAAAGCAAATTGTGCCATGCAAAAACAAAGACATATCCCTATCAGTGTGATGAGTTTTGTTTGTTTGGTCATATTTGGTTATTGTTGGATGTTCATAAAGAAATTAGCAAAGGCAAACTTTCCCATGTTACCATTGTCGTGGCCTACATTAGGGACATATATTTCTGTCCAGTTTAAAGGAAGTTTCATTTCTTCGGCTTTAGCCTTTACCGCTTTGTAGTAGTATTGTCCACGCTCAAAACGCGTTTTCCCCTGTGCCTCTGCTTCGTCGGTGGTGTTGTAAGATTTTTCGTCAGTTAAGGTATCGTTCATCCCTAGTAATACATACACTTTGGTAGCAAAAAAGCGGGCAAGCTGCGCTTGGTCTACGGGAGAATTTTTGATGCCAAAAGGGAATTCAGTATTCATGTCGGGAAGGGTGTACCAACCTGCATTGGCAAACGCAGCTTTAATGACACGGGTTTGGTTCACAAACATTAAAAAGCGATGTACAAACTGTGCACCTCCAGAGTGGCCGTATAGATAATATCCTTTGTTGTTGCTTTTAATTTGCCCCACCACGTGGTCAAACAAAGGTTCAATCAAAGAGAAACTCCATTTTTCAGGACTTAAAAAGGTTTTTTTATTCTTTTCGTAAACATTGCCAAGATTATATTTTTCAGCACCACGATAATCTTCTTGGTCAAACTCTGGTGCAATAATCCTGCAACCAAAAACCGTTGCGGCATTCACCAAATCATCCATATAGGCAGATGCATCTCGGTTTGCACCATGTAACATCACCACAATGGGCATGTCGGGATTGTTGGCTTTTGGACTAAAGTAAAAAACTTTGATTGGGCTTTTAAGCTTGCCCTTATTATCAAAATAGAACATTTGTTTGCCAACAGTGTTGCTGTTGATTTGTGCAAATGAAGAGGCGACACTAGATAAGGCGATGAATGTTAAACACAAAAAATATTTCATAACTTTTATTTTTAAAGGATAAAAATAACCAATGGTTTTATGCCTGCTCTACTTTCTCCACAATTAGTCGATATTGTTGCATATCAATTTCTTTTTCGCTTTTGGAGATAATTACGGTAGCTACAGTGTTGCCAATCACGTTAATGATGGCTCTTCCTTCACTCATAAATCGGTCTACACCAACCAATAATGCCATGCCTTCTAAGGGGATAATATTTAAAATGGTTAGGGTAGAGGTAAGCACCAAGAAACCACTTCCTGTTACGCCAGCGGCGCCTTTGCTCGTTAATAATAAAATGCCAATTACGGTAAGCTCTTGTCCCAAGGTTAAGTTAACGCCAAAAACTTGGGCTAAGAAAATGATGGCCAAACTCAAGTATATACTGGTTCCATCTAAGTTGAAGCTATATCCCGAAGGGATGATTAGACCCACTACATTACGGCTACAGCCAGCTTTTTCCAGTTTTTCCATAATGTTTGGTAATACCGCTTCGCTACTGCTAGAACCTAGTACAATTAGTAATTCTGCTTTGATATAGCCCAACAATTTCCATAAACTAAAACCATTGAATTTTAAAATGAGGTAAAGGATAACGAAAATAAACAGGAAGCCTGTGATGTAGAAAGTGATGAGTAATTTACCCAGCACGAATAGGGTCGAAAAGCCAAATTTTCCGATGGTGTAGGCCATCCCGCCAAAGGCACCAATGGGTGAAACTTTAATCACCATGTGTAAGATGTTGAACAGGATTTTGTTAATCTTCTCAAAACCTGCAATCACCGATTTACCTTTCTCGCCCATTTTTGCGAGTGCTACAGCAAATAAAATCCCGAAGAACAGCACTTGAATAATATCGCCTTTGGCAAAAGCGGCGATAGCGTTATCTGGTACAATGTGTTTGATAAATTCTGTCCAATCAATACCTACCGAAGAGGCGGCCTTTGTTGCGGGCTCTGCATGTACAGCGTTGCTTTGAACACCACTACCAGGTTTAATCACATTACCTACAATTAAACCAATTACAATAGCGGCAGTAGTTACGATCTCGAAATAGATGAGGCCTTTTACACCTACTCTACCTACTTTTTTTAAATCGCCGGCTCCCGCAATGCCCAATACAATACTAATGAAAATCACAGGTGCGATAATCATCTTAATCATATTAATGAACATATCGGCCAGCAGTTTGGCAGTTACGGAAAAGCCAGGGAAAAAATGCCCGACAATTACGCCTAATACAATGGCTATTAAGACCTGTACATACAAGATTTTAAGATACTTCAATGGAGTTCTTTTTTATTAGGTTAATATTTGGTTTGACCAACGAGTTGTCAGCTTTTGGATGCTGTTTTGGCTAGTCGGTTTTAAACTAAAGTTAGAGAAGTAGCGGCCCGTTTAGCCATGGAATCGGTTTTAGAAAATTTATTTTTGATTTCAGAAAATCACCGATAATTTTCGGAAATTTATGTATGTTTTTGATATATAGTTGTTTGTGTTGGTTTTTTGGCTCGCTGCATCATTGTTAATTTGTGTTTTTTATTAATACCTTTAAGGTTCAATAACCAAACTGAAAAATTGAACATGTGCCCATTTGCTAGCGTGTTTGATTTTTAAATAGAATAATATTACGTATGGCATTAAAATCTGGGAAGGATGAGATTGAATATTTACTACGACAAGTTTTTAAGAAATATGAACTAGCCACAGGGAATAAGTTGAACTTAAATACCAATCGTAGGAACTATGAAGACATCGCCAAGATGCTGAGTGGTATTAGTAATCAACTGCCCTATACTTCCGAAGAGTTTGGCCATAGTCCTTATCCAGAAGACCGTAACTCCAAAGCCACAGAATATCCTTATTTAAAGTACGACATTACTGGTGGACAGATTAAGGACGCTTTTAATGGATTGGTGGCAAAGCCTCGTCCGTTTTTGATAGATGCTTGCTACATTTACTTGTACGGTGTTGCCCGCAATAAGTTTGAGGAAAACATATTAGACCCTAATTTAATTGCCACTGAGTCGGATGATTTAGCCGACGGTGCTAAAACCTCTGGCCATCAAAGAAAAAGCAGTTTCTCCCTTATTCTTATTTTATTGATATTGCTTGGTGTGGCCATTTTCAAATGGATAGATACGAGCAATAAAATGTCGGTTTTAAAGGAAGATTTGGTGATTACGCCCTATCAACCTAGCCAAGCAGAAATAGATAGCTTGGAAGGAATTTGGATGGTGTACATCGGTTCTCCACAAGCCCGTAAGTCTGACAAGAACCGTTACCATAAATTTGTAAGGAACATCATGAACGTGAAATATAAAGATGGCTATTTCACATTTACGAGATATGGTGCTGGATTTGACCATTACGGGTACATGCAATATGAAAGCCCGCAAGTAGTTTCTATTCGTTCGTATGTGAAGGGAAGCGAAAATAGAATAGAAGCGCCACGACTTTCGTTAATGCGGCTAGCTAAAAACAAAGATAAAATCATGGTGGTTTCTGCCTCTTGGAATTTTGATGCGGGCGAAAACAACGATATTATAGGTATACGTGAGGTTTACATTAAACAAGGGCGTGGGGGTGAAATCAAGGAGGTGATTAATACCATGGATAACCACGCTTGTAATTGTAAAATTGTGCAATGGAAAAACGGCAAGGGCGATAGGACCTTTTACCTTAGAAATGAGTTGCTTGATACCATCAAAGATGAGACCTTGAAAAAACTGATAGACGAAAGCAGTATCTTATTGAGGTATCCAGATAGTGTAACGATTTTGAAAAACTAAAAGCTTCAGTTTTATTTGTCTGTATATTAATTAGATAAATATTCCGCTTTAAGATTGCTTTTCCGAAAAAACGGAACAAGCTATTCTTCGCAATGACGCTCTTTTTTTCGTCTTTGCGAAGAGGAACGACGAAGCAATCTCTTTGTAGACCATAAAGTAAGATTATTAATAGAATTCGAACTAAAAAGCCTTCCGAAATTTCGAAAGGCCAGTCTTTTTATTTGTGTTCACTTGTAGTGTGGAAATCAATATCTGGATAATCACGTTTGGTCATCTCAATCATAAAATCATTGTCTGATAAATAAACTGGATTTCCTTCCTTGTCTGTTCCAATATGTTGTTGCTTACGTTTTACAAACTCGTCTAATTTCTTCCTGTCATCAGACGTTACCCAACGTGAACGGCTATAAGTTAAGGTACGGAAACGACATTTTGCTCCGTACTCATGTTCCAAGCGGAAGTTAATTACCTCAAACTGTAATTCGCCCACCGCACCAATTACTTTACGGTTACCTGGCTGCATCACAAAAAGTTGGGCAACCCCTTCATCTGTTAATTGCTCAATACCTTTTTCCAACTGTTTGGTACGCATTGGGTCCATATTCTCAACCTCTTTAAATATCGCAGGAGAGAAGCTTGGAATACCTTTAAACTGCAATTTTTCTCCTTCAGTTAAGGTGTCGCCAATTTTAAAGTTACCACTGTCATATAAACCTACCACGTCTCCTGGCCAAGCCTCTTCTACCAAGCTTTTCTCGTTGGCCATAAAGTCCATAGGGTTGGCAAATTTCATTTTCTTGTCCTGACGGGTGTGGTAATAGAACTTATTACGTTCAAATTTGCCTGAGCAAATACGTAAAAAGGCAATTCTATCGCGGTGTTTAGGGTCTAAGTTAGCGTGGATTTTAAATACAAAACCACTGAAATTTTTCTCTTCCACCAATACATCACGCTGTTCAGCTTCACGATGTCTTGGGCTAGGCGCAATTTCAATAAATGTATCTAAAAGCTCTTTAATCCCGAAGTTGTTAATAGCCGAACCGAAAAATACTGGTGCTAACAAACCTTCTTTATATAGGGAGATATCCAAATCACCATAAACACCATTCACCAACTCTGTCTCGTCTTTTAAGGTGCTTACTTCTTTTTCTTGTAGATAATCAAGTAAGGCATCGTCATTCAAATCATTCACCTTTACTACCGAATCCGTTACTTTGGTTTTATCGGAATGGAAAAGGTTCAATTGGTTGTGGTAAATGCTATAAACACCTTTAAAAGTGTGTCCTTGTCCAATAGGCCACGATTGCGGACACAAACTGATGTTTAGTTTTTCCTCAATTTCATCCAACAAATCAAATGCTTCCTTACCCTCACGGTCCATTTTGTTAATGAAGATGATTACAGGCGTGTTACGCATTCTACAAACCGACATCAATTTTTCAGTCTGTTCCTCCACGCCTTTTACGCAGTCAACTACCAAAACTACACTGTCAACTGCCGAAAGTGTACGGTAAGTATCTTCCGCAAAATCCTTGTGGCCTGGGGTATCTAAAATATTGATGCGTTTGCCACTATATTCAAAACCCATTACCGAAGTGGCCACCGAAATACCACGTTGGCGTTCAATTTCCATAAAATCGGAAGTATTACTTTGGTTGGCTTTATTCCTTTTTACGGCACCAGCGGTGTTAATGGCACCTCCAAAAAGCAGGAACTTTTCTGTAAGGGTAGTTTTACCAGCATCGGGGTGACTAATAATAGCAAATGTTTTTCTTTTCTCTATCTCTGGGTGAAGCATACAAAATTGGATTTTTGAAACTTAGAATAATACGGCAGTGGTTATAAAAACCTGAGAGCGTTTAGCTTAAATAATATAGCCGTGTGGTGTTTCATTGGCGCAAAGGTAAGTAAAAAGCATGAGGGTAGAAAACGAGTGTAAGCCTTTGTTTTAGAAAAGCAAAGGCTGTGGTTCTTTTGCTCCGAAAGTCCCGCTTTCCGTTCAATCAAACCTCATAGGTTTATCGGCATGATGCAAAGGAAACCTATGAGGTTTTTCCAAGGACAAAAAGGATTTTACTTCAATCGGGTTTAGTTTACAAACTTCTGTGTATAAAATATCCCCTCCAAAAGAAGGGACGTGCTCCGATTAACGTCATCTCGACGATAGGAGAGAGAGCTAATAACTTTGCATGATAGTACACTAGCTAGGTATAAAATCTCGTAGGTTTCAAAAGCCTGCGAGGTTTGCCAAAAAGGTTTGGTGCATAAATCTTCGTAAGTTTCCTAAAGCATAAAAGCAATCAATAAATCCTTAATTTTTACGTCCCAATCTTGTATATTAGCATTTAAACCAACTTACTATGATTATTTTAGGAATTATCGCCATTGTTGTATTGCTTATCGGTATAGGTGTTTACAACTCATTAATTGGGAAAAAAAACCAAGTAACCAATGCATTTTCTGCTATTGACGTTATGCTGAAAAAACGTTACGACCTGATTCCAAATTTAGTGGAAACCATTAAGCAGTACATGCAGTACGAAAGTGAAACGTTGACCAAAATCACGCAAATGCGT
>Ga0206117_100182_pt1 | contig 97414 bp, 70 predicted proteins | sample 3A5Ametagenome_FD_177997 | JGI IMG/M metagenome (GOLD analysis project Ga0206117, IMG submission 177997) | Enriched microbial communities from leaf-cutter ant dump, University of Wisconsin, Madison, United States - 3A5A | ecosystem: Environmental > Terrestrial > Nest > Insects nest > Nest dump...
ACTCACAATATTATAACCGCCAATGCTATCTTTTGCACGTAGGTTAGAGCGACCCATGGTGGCTGCTATTCCTTCAAAATTATAAGCTTTGTTTTGATGTCCATGGCCACAAATGGCATATTGAATATTTTTAGTTTTTAAGCGGTCCGTCACTTCATACCAATTGTCTAGACTGTTGTCGATAGGGTAGTGGTTCACAAAAACGACGGGCATTGATGCTGGTGTTTTCTTCAACAAACTGTCGAGCCAAACGGTGGCATCACGAGGAATGTGTCCGTCACTCATGCGTACATAAGGACCCGATGCACAGGCAATAAAACGATAGCCTTTATGGTCAAAGGTGAATTTGTCGTACCCAAAGGTCGTAATGAAAGAAACTCCGCCAGATTCCGACCAACCCGTATCGTGATTCCCAGGAATAACGTAATAAGGTCTATTAAGGTTGGCGAGGATTTCTTTCGCTAATTTGAGCTCTTCATTAGTGCCCATTTCGGTAATGTCGCCAGTTACCAGTACAAAATCAATGTCGTTTTGTTGATTGATATCGGTAACAGTTCTTCTTAGGTCTTCTTCACCGGTAGCGGTACCCACATGGGTGTCGGTTACAAAAGCATATTTGAAATTCTGTGCATAACCGAAACTTGCAATCAGTAATAGGATTGCAACGAATAAATTCCTCATCTAAATAATTCCTAATTGTTGTAATGAAATTAGGATAAATATCTGTCGAAGAAGAATTGAAATGAAACTTTCACGTATAAAAATAAATTTTCCATTTTCATTAAGGTTTAAAATTTTTATTAAAAATGAGGTTTTTGGCCTAGCTTAAATAGGTTAGTTGCAGGTTGTCCCCATATGTTGTCTTTAACCATATAAATTATTTTGCAATTTGTTACCTGACCACATATGGGATCAGGTTTTGACCCCCAAGCGTAATTACAATTGCCTATGAGGTTACCATTTTTATCAAAAATACCTCCTCCAGCATCGTACGCATTGATTGCGGCAGTATAAACTGTTTGCCCGTTATATTGACAGATGCTAATGCTTCCATCTTTAAACATTTCGTAAAGCTTGTTTAAAGTTTTTTTGTTTTCTGAGTTTTCCTTTTTGCAGCTTAAGAAACTGAAAAATAAGACGGCTGTTGCCAATTGTAGAAAGAGACGTTTCATATCAGTTGTTTGGGTTAGTTATACTGTATAACAGGTTTTCCATTTTGGCAGGTTACAGATTTGGGCGGTTGGACGAAAGCACAGTCAGAACCGATGTTCCATTTTTTGTTGTAACTTCTTTCGAGCGCTGTATATTTTGCGACTAATTTTTTAAACTCATTAACGTTAATGCTGGAGGTGTAGGGCATATAAACTTGTGGTCCGCCACAAGCTTTTTCACCTACAGCAATGCTCAAGATTTCTATATTGTTGCCGCATTTGCTGCTCTCCGATGAAGTTTTGATTTTTAACATTAACTGCTGTAGCTCTTGCTCATCCTCATCCTTGGTTGTGCTGTAGTTTTTCCCTTTTTTGCAACCAAAAGAGAAAAACAAGCCAAATAAAAGTATATAAATGAGATACGGATTTGGTTTATTCATTGTTTAGGTTTTGTGGTCAATACGCATCACCTTTAATAAACGCTACAAACAGATGGGAATAATTGTATAGTTTTGCGTGAATTAAACCTGATGGAAATGGATATCCTTTTTGTTTTACCACCCGTGAAAACCTCGTAGGTTTTTAAAGCAGCGAAGCCCTAAACTTTATCAATAAAGTATGATATTGAACAAAAATTAAACCTACGAGGTTTATAGCTCCAGTTGAAGACACAAAAAGATAGTAGTGTACAGCAGGGCTGGAATTGTCAAAGAAAAACAACAATTGCTTTACCAAAATATAACAATCGGAATTTTATTTTAACCTAAAAAACTGTATCTTTGCCTGGCAAATAATAATTCGTAATTTATTTGCTATGCAACTCGATCCCCAAAAATTTATTGCTTTAGGTTTAACTTATGATGACGTACTTTTGGTACCATCGTATTCAGAAATATTGCCTAGAGATGTTAACACTAGCACTTTCTTAACCAAAAAAATCCAGTTGAACGTTCCTTTGGTTTCGGCAGCGATGGATACTGTTACTGAAGCTGAATTGGCCATTGCCATTGCCCAAAACGGTGGATTGGGGATGCTTCATAAAAATATGAGCATTGACAGACAGGCCGAAGAAGTACGCAAAGTAAAGCGTTCAGAAAGCGGTATGATCCAAGATCCAGTGACCTTGTTAGAAACATCGGTTGTTGCAGATGCTTTTAAAATCATGAAGGAGCACAAAATTGGTGGTATTCCTGTAGTTACTTCGGATAATAAACTAGTAGGTATTATTACCAATAGGGATTTACGTTTCCAAAAAGATATGAGTAAGCCAATTGCTCAGGTAATGACAAAGGAAAACTTAATTACCGCTCCTGAGGGAACTACTTTGAAAGAAGCAGAAGAGATTTTGCAAAATCATAAAATTGAAAAATTACCTGTAGTAGATGAGAATGGCTTTTTGAGTGGCTTGATTACTTTCAAGGACATTCAAAAAGTTAAAAACTATCCAGTGGCTTGTAAAGATGAAAAAGGTCGTTTACGTGTAGGAGCTGCGGTAGGCGTAACGGCTGACACGATGCAACGTGTGGATGCGCTAGTGAAAGCTGGTGTTGACGTGATTGCGATTGATACAGCTCATGGTCACTCAAAAGGGGTTATTGATAAATTAAAAGAAGTAAAGGCTAAATATCCGGAGTTGCAAGTAATTGCTGGTAACATTGCTACTGGGGCTGCAGCGAAAGCTTTAGCAGAAGCTGGCGCTGATGCGGTTAAAGTAGGTATTGGACCTGGTTCGATTTGTACTACCAGAATTATAGCAGGGGTAGGAGTTCCTCAGTTGTACGCAGTTTTTGAATGTGCAAAAGCTTTAAGAGGTACAGGAGTTCCGGTAATTGCGGATGGCGGTATTAAACATACAGGTGATATTGCTAAGGCTATCGCTGCTGGTGCTAGCACGGTAATGGCTGGTTCTTTATTTGCAGGTGTAGAAGAGAGCCCTGGTGAAACCATTATTTACGAAGGACGTAAGTTTAAATCTTACCGTGGTATGGGATCTATCGAAGCAATGGAGCAAGGTTCAAAAGATCGTTATTTCCAAGATGTTGAAGACGATATTAAGAAGTTGGTTCCGGAAGGAATTGTGGGTCGTGTACCATACAAAGGGACTTTGGCTGAGGTGATGTATCAATATATCGGTGGTTTACGTGCAAGTATGGGTTACGTTGGTGCAGCCAGCATCGATAAGTTGCAAGAAGCACAATTTGTACAAATTACGGCTGCTGGTATGCGTGAAAGTCATCCACATGATATCACTATTACGAAAGAGGCACCAAATTATACAAGTAAGTAAAATTCTTTGATTGATAAAATAGTAAGCATATTTTATGTTTAGAATATATCTGGTATTTTCTTTAATTGTTTTTATAGCGATAAAACAACAGTGTTATGCGCAGAAAGTTGTTTTTAATTGGGGAACTCAGCAAGCTAATTTAAATTATAGACAATGTTATCAGTCATTAGTGAAGTTAAACCTTGGGGAAGCCAAAACTAAAGAATTGACTGATTGTGTATTTGGCAAAATGAAAGCTAAATTTCCTAAGGGAATTAATTTAAATGTTAATCAGTTCATGGATTTGACTAAGCAATTTATGCAAAATTGTCTTGAGGGACAGGCAATCCAAAGTGAACTGCGCTTTTTTTGGAATGAAGAATTTTTAAAGGGTTTCAGAACAGAAATGAAGAAATCTATGCCTTCTGAATTTTCCGAGGATCAAAAAAATAAACTTATTGGATGTGTTCTGATAAAGTTAAAACAGAAATATCCAAAAGACGGATTTAAAATATCTGAAATAATGAAAGATTATGAAAAAATTGCTGAAGATTGTCAATTAGAAATAATCAAATAAAAACAGGTTATTTTTTCAAAATTATATACAGCGGGGCGTCGTTTACGATAGCCCCGTTTTTTTATGGATATAATAGCCCGCTAGCGGATGTGGGAAATCCCCGCATCTACTCTTATTTCCTCTCCATGGATATATGTAGCCTCTTGCGATGCTAAAAAGAGCACTGTTTTGGCGATTTCTTCAGGTTCGCCTAGTCTTTTGAAGGGAATTGTTGGAATAATACTTTGTAAAGCAGTATCAATAGCATCTTTGCTTAAACCTGTATTGTTGAAGATGTTGGTTTTGATATGACCTGGACTGATGCCATTTACTCGTATTCCTTGGTCCGCAAGTTCAGCTGAAAAGGTTTTGATAAAGGAAGATACTGCTGATTTAGCTGCAGAATAAACCGAAAAATTAGACATGCCAACTTCCGTAACAAATGAAGTATTAAACACAACAGAGCTACCGTTTGACATTAGGGGAAGCAATTGTTGCACAGTGAAAAATGTTCCTTTCACTAGCATGTTAAATAATTCATCAAAATGTGTTTCGCTTACCTCCGCTACACTAGAAAATTTTCCATAGCCCGCATTTACAAAAAGTAAGTGGATGGTATTGGTATATTGCCTTACTTCCTCTTGTAATCTCCAAACATCGACCATTTTACCCGCATTGGAAATAATTCCGTAGGCATTGGCTCCTAACTTCGCTAAAGCTTCATTTACGGTTTTAGCACTGCGGCCGGTAATGATGGCATGCCCACCTTCATCGATGAATTGTTTGGCCGTGGAGAAGCCCATTCCACTGGTACCACCTGTGATGAGTGCGAATTTGTCTTTAAATCTATGCATAGTATGTCTCATTATTTGCTGCCAGCTTGTTTTTGAATAGCTAACAATTAGTTCATGCCTGCAAATATTGAGATATGAAACAGTGGATAAAATCCGAAAATTGCGGAATTGAACATTTATCCATAAGAGCCTATTTGCTAAATTTTCAAAATAAAATTTTGGTTTGTAAAAACTTTAATATATTTGTCTACTAAATCTATAGATATTATATATAATAAAAAATTGGAAATATGAAAAGATCTCTTAATCCCATGTGTTGCTGTATGATGAAAAACGCTTTCGACTATTTAAAAATACCCATACAGCAAACCTCGTAACACTTTATACAAAAAATGAAAATCAAACTTTATCAACTAAGAAACTACATTTACCTCACTATTTTAACCTTAACTTTCTCGCTCTCGGCTAACCTCGCATTTGCCCAAACGGCTTTAATAGGAGTGATCAAACGGTCTGACGGCTCTCCAGTTCCCCATGCCACCATAAAAATCAGAGGGGCTAATATTTCCACAAGTGCCAATGAAAAAGGAGAATTTCGATTAGCTCAAGTTCCAGAAGTACCTTTCTACATTCAAGTAAGTTCAGTAGGTTTCAAAGCTCAGGATTTCCAAGTTTTAACAATTTCTGCTACACCTTTAGAGCTCGTTTTGTTGGAAGCTTCTCAACTAGATCAAATTGTGGTGACTTCTAGACGTCGCTCAGAAGTATTACAAGAAGTGCCTATTCCTATTACGGTTATTGGTGGACAGGCAGCTGAAAATGCAGGAGCTTTTAACGTAAACCGATTGAAAGAATTGGTGCCATCAGTGCAACTTTATGCTTCCAATGCCAGAAACACTACTTTAAATATCAGAGGTTTGGGTTCAACTTTTGGTTTAACCAACGACGGTATTGATCCGGGAGTGGGTTTTTATGTGGATGGAGTTTACCATGCCCGTCCAGCAGCAACTTCCACTGATTTTATTGATATTGATCAAATTGAGGTCATCAGAGGTCCACAGGGAACCTTGTTTGGAAAAAATACTACCGCGGGTGCATTTAATATTACCACTAAGAAGCCAAGCTTAGTTCCAAGTGCAAAAGTTGAATTGAGCTATGGTAACTATAATTTTATCCAGGCCAAAACAACTGTAACGGGACCATTAGCTAAAAATCTTGCAGCCAAAATATCGATATCAGGAACACAACGTGATGGAACGATATGGAATGTTCCGGAAGAACGTAAATATAGCGGACAGAACAATTTGGGTGCTAAAGCGCAGTTTTTATACACGCCTAACGAAAAATTGGAGTTGCTGCTAAGTGGTGATGTGAGCGTACAACATCCAGCAGGTTATCCTTTGGTAGTTGCTGGAGTAACCACCACAGAAAGAAGTGCCTATCGTCAATATGCAAGAATTGTTGCTGATTTAGGTTATCAACAACCAAAAATTAACCCTTTTTCAAGAGAGATTTATACCAATACGCCTTGGAGACATAACCAATCTATTGGTGGGGTTTCTTTAAATGCGGATTATAAAATAGGTAACGGTAAATTGACTTCTACTACTGCTTGGAGATTCTGGAATTGGGATCCTACTAACGATAGGGACTTTACTGAGTTTTCTGCACTAACTAAATCTCAAGGAAATACCCGTCATGACCAATATTCACAAGAAGTGAGATATGCCGGCGATATCACCGAGAAGTTAAGTGGTGTAGTAGGGGTGTTTGTACTTGGTCAAAACTTACAAGGCTTAGGCCAAACCGAAGAAGTAGGTAAAGATCAGTGGCGTTTTGTGCAAACAAGTGCCACAGGTCAGCAAGCATTGTACTCGACTCCCGGTTTATTGGATGGGTTTGGAATCAGGACCAATTCAACCATTAAATCTTTAAGTGCAGCGGCCTTTGCCCAAGTAGATTGGGAAGTGATTGATAAACTCCATGTGTTGCCAGGGATTAGGTTCACTTATGATAAAAAAGACGTGAATTATGATAGACAAACTTATGGAGGCTTACAAACTACCGATGCTAATTTACTGGCGTTAAAAGCGGCCGTTTATGCTAACCAACAATTTAATATCAGCACTGAAAACAATAACCTTTCGGGTAATTTAACTTTGTCTTACAGACCTAATGATAAGCTAAATACCTTCGCGACCTATTCTACGGGTTATAAACCGGTAGGGGTAAACGTGGGTGGTTTGCCAACGACTTCATCTGGTGCAGCAGATATTTCGGTAGCGAGAGTAAAACCAGAGTATGTGCAACATTATGAGCTGGGTTTGAAAACCAAACCAACTGCTGGTGCGCTGTTAAACATCACAGCTTTTAATACAGATATCAAAGATTATCAAACCAACGTACAATCACCTCAATTAGGAGTGAACAGGGGCTATTTAGCTAATGCAGAAAAAGTACGCGTAAGAGGGGCAGAAGTAGATGGTAGCTATCAAGCAGGGAGGTTTTTAACCTTAAATGCAGCAGTAGCTTATTTGGATGGTAAATATGTGAAGTTCACCAATGCGCCATTGCCATTGGAAGAAACTGGTCACACTGAAGTAATTAACGGCGTTTCAACCCAAGTAGCTTTTAAAGATGCTTCGGGAGGTCGCTTACCTGGTATTTCTAAATGGAATGTATCTGGAGGTGCTGAGTTGAGCACCGCAGGAAATTTGATTGAGAAAGAAGGCAGATATTTTATCGCTGGTGACGTGAGCTATCGTTCAGAGTATTCTTCAAATCCTACACCATCGAAAGTTTTGGTAATAGATGGTTATACTTTGCTAAATGCTAGAATAGGATTTAGATCGGAGAAATTCTCTCTATTTGTATGGGGACGTAATCTTGCCAATACTAACTATTTTGAACAATTACAGGCGGCAGCAGGAAACTCTGGTTTGTACGCAGGCGTATTAGGTGATCCAAGAACTTATGGCGCTACGATAAGGTATACTTTTTAGTAGAACTTTGCAGACTTACGAAGTTTTTAAAACTTCGTAAGTCTTATTGCTAATAATGAAGAGCAATGGTCGGTACTTGTGCCGACCATTTTTTGTTTTAGTTACTAATCGTAAAAAACTATCGTCATTTCGATAAGGAACGAAGAGAAATCTTTGAATTTGATTATACATTTAACATAGAAAAATAAGAAAGCTTATCTTCGCCTACATTTTTTACAACATGGAAAATATTAAATCACTTTGCGTTTATTGTGGCGCAAATTTCAATGGAGATGAAGTATTAAAGCAAGCAATTGTTGATTTAGCAAAAACAATGGTTACTCAGGAAATTACACTGGTTTATGGCGGTGGTAGCGTAGGGGTAATGGGCGTCATTGCAGATGAGGTATTGAAATTAGAGGGGACAGTAACTGGTGTAATTCCGCAGTTTTTAATGGACAAGGAAGTGGGGCATAAAGGCATTACGCAAATGATCATTACGGAGAATATGCACCAACGCAAGCAAAAAATGGCTGATTTATCTGATGGATTTGTAATCTTGCCAGGCGGATTCGGGACTTTAGAGGAGTTTTTCGAAGTACTTACTTGGTTGCAGTTGGGATTACATGCTAAGCCCATCGGTGTATTGAATGTCGGAGGATTTTACAATCCGCTTTTTGCTCAAATGGATATGATGGTACAACATCGTTTTTTAAAACAAGCAAACAGAGATTTGGTATTTAATGAATCCGATCCCGCGGTTTTGGTGGAAAAAATGCAAGGCTTTTCTGCTAAGCCAGATGAGGTTTGGTTTAGGGATAGGAATTTGACATAGCCTCAGTTACCTTAGTCTTTCCAGAGGTAGGATATCATAACGGTTATAAGATTTACTTCTTTTGTAAAAAAAATATTTAACTGTAAATCAGTGTATTGTGTAATTATTTAAATAAATACTACTAAATCGGTAGATTTTATATATTTTTGTATTGTTGATTAAAAAAGAGCAAAGATGATTTTAGAAAAAGTAGAAAGAAATTTAATAGAGCCTAAGATAACTTTGGTAGGTGCAGGTCCTGGCGATCCAGATTTGTTAACCTTAAAAGGCGTAAAAGCGTTGGCAACTGCAAATGTTGTTTTGTACGATGCCTTAGTAAATGAAGCTTTGCTAAATCATGCTCCAGAAAATGCGATTAAAGTTTATGTAGGTAAGCGGTCGGATGATGAATCTTTCTCTCAAAAATTAGTCAACAAATTGATGATAGATTACGCTTTGAACTATGGTCATGTCGTAAGACTGAAAAGCGGAGATCCCTTTGTTTTTGCAAGAGGCTATGAAGAAATCCACGTCGCAGAATCTTATAGCATTCCAACGGAGATTGTGCCAGGTGTTTCTAGTGCGCTTGGTGTACCGGGCCTACAAAAAATTCCAATGGTATATGGCAACATGAGCGAAAGCTTCTGGGTGGTTACAGGAACCAATGCGCAGGGACAAATATCTCCAGATTTATATGTCGCTGCAAAATCTAATGCTACTATCGTGGTGTTAATGGGCATCGAAAAAATCAAAGAAATTGCTGGGATATTTAAAGCCGAAGGCAAAGCAAATTTACCCGTTGCGGTCATTGAAAATGGTTCGTCTAAAGAAGAGAATGTGGTAGTGGGCATTGTTGACACCATCGAAGAGTTAATAGAAGAAAAGAAATTAAGTTCGCCAGCATTATTGGTGTTTGGAAATGTGGTGTCATTGCATCCACAGTTCAATTCCATCCATCAGTTCTACGCAATTATGGCGCAAGAAGAATATTAAAAGCTTATTACTTAAGGTAATATTTTTGTTTGGTTGTGATTAGCTGGGCCCCTAAGCCCAGCTTTTTCTTTTTTGCCATAGATGCACAAATAGTTTTCAAATCGTGAATCTAGGTTCAAGATATTTATTTGCGCATCTGTGGCAAAACTGATCTTCCGCAGTTTTAGAAATTTATTTAGTGTAAAAGTTTGCAATGCTCAATGATTTGCCTAATTTAAAACAATTTCTATCCGAGTATTATTTATGGAGATTATACATCTAAGTGCCGAGTGTTATCCTGTTGCTAAAGTAGGTGGTTTGGGCGATGTTGTGGGTGCTTTGCCCAAATATCAGAATAAGCTTGGCCACGTGGCTAAGGTGGTTATGCCCGCATACAATTCTAAGTTTTTATATGAAAATGAATTTGAGACGGTTTACGATGGCTGGGTAAAGGTAGGCGCTATCAATTATCAGGCTCGCATATTAAGGGAGTCAACCAATAAACTAGGGTTTGATATCTATCTGGTGCATATCGCTGGTCTGTTTGATAGAGATGGAGTATATGGTTATGGAGATGATACTGAACGTTTTTTAGCCTTCCAAATTGCTGCATTGGATTGGATGGCCCAATGGGAACATCAGCCTGATGTGGTACATGTTCATGACCATCATGCGGGGTTAATTCCTTTTATGATGAGCAATTGCTTTCAATTTAGTAAGCTCAGCCAGATTCCAACAGTACTTACCATTCACAATGCACAGTATCAAGGGCAATTTGGTTGGGACAGATTACATTATTTATCACCATTTGACCTGATCAATACCAGTAAGTTGGATTGGAGTAGTGCTATTAATCCCTTGGCGGCTGCTATTAAGTGTGCTTGGAGGGTCACTACCGTTTCGCCAAGTTATTTGGATGAAATAAGTCATGCCGCCAATGGACTAGAAAGTTTGTTGGCACAAGAGCGAGGAAAATCTATTGGGGTGTTAAATGGAATAGATACAGAGGTATGGAATCCACAAAAAGATCCAATGGTTGTAAAGCCGTATAATGCCAGAACTTTAGAAAGTGGAAAAAAAGCAAACAAAGAAGAACTTTGTCGTGTTTTTAACCTCGATCCAGATAAGCCGCTTTACACCTTTATTGGTCGTTTGGTTGGAGAAAAAGGTGCCGATTTACTGCCAGATATTTTTTACAATGCCTTGGCACAAAGCGATGGTGGAATTAATATTTTGGTGCTAGGTTCGGGAGATTCACAGGTGGAAGACCGATTGAATGAAATTACCCATCACTATCCTGGTAGGTACAACGCTTACATTGGTTACAACGAAGCTTTGTCTCATCAGATTTATGCTGGGGCAGATTTTCTGTTGATGCCTTCGAGGGTAGAGCCTTGCGGACTTAACCAAATGTACGCTTTAAGGTATGGAACAATTCCTATTGTGAGGAGAATTGGAGGTCTAAAAGATACAGTGATTGATATTGGTGATGGTGGCTTCGGTATTTGTCATGACCAAAGCAGTGTATGGGATGTTGGGCATGCCATTGGTAGGGCATACGAGCTTTATCTTGATCAGAAAAAAGTAAAGGAAATTAGAAAATATATGATGTCGATAGACCATTCATGGGATAATTCGGCACAACAGTACATAGATATATACCAAATGTAAAACAGACACACTATGACAGAAAAAGTATTAGGAGTGATCCTTGGAGGCGGTCAGGGTTCTCGATTGTCGCCATTAACCTTAACCAGGTCAAAACCAGCCGTGCCAATTGCTGGGAAATATCGCTTGGTCGATATTCCGATTTCCAATTGCTTAAATTCTGGCATACACCGTATGTTTGTGCTTACGCAATTCAATTCGGCTTCTTTAAATAAGCATATTAAAAACACTTATCATTTTAGCCATTTCTCAAAGGCTTTTGTAGATATTTTGGCAGCTGAGCAAACGCCAGATAATCCAGCTTGGTTTCAGGGAACAGCCGATGCCGTGCGTCAATGTATGCATCATATTGTTAGCCACGAGTTCGACTATATCCTGATTCTTTCGGGAGATCAGTTGTATCAGATGGACTTTAAAGATATGCTAAAAGCACATATTGATGCAGAAGCAGAAATTTCCATTGCTACTATTCCTGTTACAGCTAAAGATGCTACTGATTTCGGGATCATGAAAACGGATGAAAATAGTATCATCACGTCGTTTATTGAAAAGCCCAAAACAGAATTGCTGCCAGATTGGACTTCTGACACTGGGGAGGAAATGGCACATTATGGCAAGCATTTCTTGGCTTCTATGGGGATTTACGTCTTTAATAGAGATGTATTGATTAAAATGTTAAACGAAAATCCAGAGGAGAAAGATTTTGGGAAGGAAATTATCCCAAGGGCTTTGGAAAATAGCAGAGTATTGAGCTATCAATATGAAGGCTACTGGACAGACATTGGTAATATTTCCTCATTTTTTGAAGCCAATTTAGGCTTAACGGATGATTTGCCACAGTTCAATATGTTTGATACTGCCCATACCATTTTTACAAGATCTAGGATGTTGCCTCCTTCAAAAATATCAGGTACTACTTTGGAAAAGACCATTATTGCTGAAGGTTGTATTGTTCAGGCTAGTAGGGTAGAGCATGCCGTATTGGGAATTAGGGCACGTATTGGGCGAGGAACAACCATTGCAAATTGTTATGTGATGGGTAGCGATCGTTATCAAACACTAGATGAGATTAATGAAGCCAGTAAGGCGGGAATCCCTTTGCTTGGTATAGGCGACCGTTGTTATATCAATAATGCCATTATCGATAAAAACTCGAAAATAGGAAATGATGTACGTATCAACGGTGGTGCGCATTTGGCTGAAGGAGATTACGGTTTCTACGTAGTTAAGGATGGAATTGTGGTGGTTAAAAAAGGAGCTATAGTTCCTAATGGTACGGTAATTTAATCTCTAAACATTAAGAGAGTTTATTTATTTTTTTACGGAGAACATAAAAGAAGAAAGCGGGCAATTACCCGCTTTTTTTATGTGATTTCGGTCTTTTCTAAACCATCGAGCACTTTTGCTGTTGTAATGATAAACATCCCATTTTTTTATGACAGCTACACACTTATATCAGACAGGAATTATCGGTAATTGCTCTTACATCGCTCACATTCATCAAAATACTAATATCAGCTGGCTGTGTTGGCCTAAATTTGACAGTTCTTTTGTCTTCGGTAGTATGCTTGACGAGGAAAAAGGTGGTAAATGCACCATTCTGCCAACTTCAGCGTATAGTTCCAATCAATATTATGTGGAGAATACCAATGTGCTGCGGACGGAAATTACCGCTGCCGATGGTAAATATAGGATTACAGATTTTGCGCCAAGGTTTCATTTGCACGAACGTTATTTTAAACCTTTGATGCTGATTAGAAAGATTGAGCCTTTGGAGGGCAATCCGAGAATAAAAGTGGTTTGTGAGCCCGTTTGCGATTATGGGCGGAATAAAATGAAGGCGGCCGTTGGTAGCAATCATATTGATTATACAGGTTGTGATGAAGATTTGCGCTTAACGACTAATGTTTCTTTAAACTATATTTTAGATGAGCAAGATTTCGTACTTAATGACGTAAAATACCTCGTTTTTACTTACGGTTATACTTTGGATGCGCCTATAGTAGCTACTGCCGAGCAGTTTTTGAGAGAAACTACTGCTTATTGGCGCATTTGGATCAAGCATTCCTCTATTGCCGGTTTTTACCAGCCTTATGTCATTCGTTCGGCTTTGGTGCTCAAAATACATCAGTACGAAGATACTGGTGCCATCATAGCAGCTAGTACTACTAGTTTGCCAGAGGCGCCTGGAAGTACCCGGAATTGGGACTATCGTTATTGTTGGCTTCGGGATTCTTATTATACCCTGACTTCCTTAAATCACATTGGCCACTTTGAGGAAATGGAAAAGTACTTCAATTACATTTCGGATATTACTTTCGATACGGATAAGCGCTATCAACCTTTGTACGGTATTACGGGTAAACGTCATATTGTAGAAGAAACATTAGGGCATTTGAAAGGTTATTTGGGAGAACAGCCTATTCGTGTAGGTAACCAAGCTTATGAGCATATCCAAAATGACATTAACGGTCAGGTGCTTATTTCTATGTTGCCGCTTTATACCGATCATCGTTTTGTTTTTTCGGAAAGAGGAGATTCTGTTCGTTGGATAGACGGCGTGCTTAGGAAAATTGAAATGACTATTGATGAGAAAGATGCAGGCATTTGGGAGTTTAGAAATATTGCAAACATGCATTGCTATAGTAATTTGTTTCAATGGGCGGGCGCTAATGCGGCTTTAAAAATGGCTAAAACCATAGGGAACCAAGCATTAGAAGACGGGGCGAAGATATTGATTGATAAAGCAGCTGCCCATATTGAAGCTTGTTATGATGAGGAGCGCAAAGTGTATACTAATGCAGTAGGGAGCAAGCATTTGGATGCGAGTACACTTCAGCTTATTGTGATGAATTATTTGGATCCTTCTTCTCAACGCGCTAAAGACCATTTGGCTGGATTAGAGAAGGAATTGAAGACCGAAGATGGGCTGTTTTACCGTTACCTACATGCAGATGATTTTGGGAAACCTAAAACTACTTTTTTGATTTGTGCTTTTTGGTACGTAGAAGCATTGGCTTGTGTAGGCAGGCTTGATGAAGCTATTCAAGCTTTTGAAAATATTATCTCTTTTTCTAACCATCTATTGTTGTTCAGTGAAGATGTAGATGCGAAAACAGGAAGTCAGTGGGGTAATTTCCCGCAGGCTTACAGTCATGTGGGGTTAATGAATGCTGCTTATCGTATTGCGAAGAAATTGGATAGGCCAGTGTTTTTGTAGTTGAGTTGACCGTAGTTCTTGATTCTAACCGCAAAGGGAAATAAGAGTTACGCGAAGAACGCAAAGGTTTTTAGTTTATTCATATGACCGTGCATCTTCTTCATTTCGAGCGTGTCGAGAACTGAAAGTCAACGAAGTTAAATCTTTTAAGGTATATTTTTCTTCATGTACAGTTCAAAGATTTCTCCACTCACTGCGTTGCGGTCGAAATGACGGATACATTCTCTTTGAGTCACTTTGCGAATACTTCATCCCGCACGTGCGGGATTGCGCTTAAGTTTATATTTCTCTTGCGGTACGGTTCAAAGATTTTACTTCGTAGCTGCTTCGCGGTCTCTCCCGAACATTCGGAACTACGTTGCAATCGAAATGACGGACTGTTTATGCTGATACGTTTTTTACAGCAGTTTCTGTCAATATGGATTGAAGCAAATCCCTTACTTCATGATGGTCATTTAAATAGAATTTGGCTTCGGAAACCTCGCTGCCTACTTTAATCGTGATTGCATTATTAGGCATTGCCTTGAAAATATCTTCATCTGTATGGTCATCGCCCATAGCTAAAATGAAATCATGTTCGTCTTCATGTAGCCAATTCAAAGCAGCCTTGCCTTTATTCACTTCCATATTTCTGAATTCAATCACTTTGTTTCCAGGCATAATCTGTAAACCTTTGTCGGCAGCAAGTACCCTTAGGTTATTAATGATTTCATTGGCTCTGAGCTCACCAAGCCCTTGTTCGGTTTTGCGGTAATGCCAAACTAGCGAAAAGCTTTTTTCTTCAATAAATGACCCAGGAGTTCTGTCGGTGTAAGTGTCCAAGATATTTCTAATTTCGGCTTTCCATTGGTCGTTGAGCAGTGGTAGGGCGTGCCAATTGTCATTTTGTTTTTTTTGCCAAGCGCCGTGTTCCGCAATGATACTGATGTTTAAATGGCCGAACCATTGTTCAAGTGTTTTGTGGTTGCGGCCGCTAATGACCACTACAGTGTTGGCGGAGTCTTTGGCAAAATTTTCTAATAAAGTCAGTAATTCTTCGTCAGGACTAGCCTCGTTGATGTTCGCTTTAAAGCCTACCAACGTACCATCGTAATCTAAAAAGATAATGCGTTTTTGAGTGGCCGCATACCTGCTAATGATTCCTTGGCTCACTTTGTTAACAGCGTGTTTGGTGCGCAACGAATGTTCAAGGAATTTGGCATCATCCATTCGATTTAAAAAATTGTTAACCCAACGGTTCACGTTAAATTTCTTTACTAAAGCCCGCATACTCTGCATACGTCTTTTTTGTTCCTCCACGGGCATTTGTAGAGCCATTACAATGGCGTTCATAATGTCGCCAATGTTGTTTGGGTTAACAATAAGTGCATCGTTTAACTCTTTTGAAGCACCCGCCATCTCGCTTAAAATCAAGACACCTGTTTCATCTCTTCGGCTGGCTACGTACTCCTTACTCACCAAGTTCATGCCGTCACGCATTGGCGTTACTAAGCAAATATCGGCTGTGCTGTAAAGGGCAGATAGGCTTTGGATAGAGAATGAGCGATAAAAATAACTGATAGGAACCCAATCGAGGGTGCGGTATTTGGCATTGATGTTGCCTACTAATTGGTCAATCTTTTCTTTAAGTTCTTTGTATTGGGCAACAGTATCTCTGGAAGGGACCACAATCATAAACAAGGTGATTTCTCCGATGAATTTTGGATGAAGCTGTAAAAGCAATTCAAAAGCCTTAATGCGTTCCAAAATGCCCTTACTATAGTCTAAACGGTCAATAGAAAGAATCGTTCTGCCTTGTTTTTCCGTTTGAAGATTGTCTATTTCGGCAATCACTTGTCTTTGTAACGGTAATTTCTCAAACTTGTCAAAATCAATCCCCATTGGAAAGGGCTCTACAATTATTTGTCTGTTGTTCAGGGAAATGATGTTTGAAGAAAAGTGGACAGGGGTTAAGCGAGAGGCAGTACTTAAAAAATGTCTCACATCGTCGTAGGTATGAAAACCAATTAAATCAGCACCTAACATGCCCTCAATTAATTTATCTCGCCATGGAATAAGTCTGAAAATTTCAAAAGAAGGGAAGGGAATATGTTGAAAAAAGCCGATAGTGGTTTCTGTAAGTCTGTTCCTCAGCATAGAAGGTAAACACAGCAATTGATAATCTTGTATCCAAATTTTATTGCCTTCGGTAAATACACTTTGCGTAGCTTCTGCAAACTTTTCATTCACCGAAACATAACTATCCCAGTAGGTTTGTTCAAAACGGGCATAGGTAACCAAGTAATGAAAAACTGGCCATAAAACTTCGTTTGAAAATCCTTCGTAAAAGAGGTTGATTTCTTCTTGGGTAAGGAACACGGGAACCAAATTCATTTTGGCCAACCTTTCTTTGATTTGAGGTTGGTCCTGTGGCGGGATGTCAATACCAGGCCAGCCTACCCAAAGCATATTGCCATTTTTATAGGCATCGCCCAGTCCAGTGGCTAGGCCACCTTCACTGCTTTGTAGGCTGTATTTTCCATTGTTCTTCGTGATTTTTACGGGTAGTCTGTTCGAAATAATAATTGTTTTACTCATGCTAGTTTCTAAAGTATCCTATAATAAAAAGGGATAAAAATGGTTTTTGTTTGTTTGGATGTCAAAAAGCAGGGCCTTTTGAGATTGATATTACATTTTTTGAAGAAACCTTGTTCAATAAGCCTGATAGTAGAGAAAACCAATTTCTAATTGGTTGTAACGGATAGCAGGGCTGGCTACGGATAGATGCATTGGCTTTCGCTTTCAAATCTTTTTGGGAATAGCCTATCTTTGTTAGATGCAAAAAACTTTTACGGACCAGCTGGGCAACGAAATGATCATTAACTGGCCGCCTAAACGTATTGTTTCGGTGGTGCCATCGCAAACGGAGCTGTTGTTTGAGTTGGGTTTAAGCGAGCAAATTGTTGGTCTCACAAAGTTTTGCATACATCCTATTGAAATGTTTGCGGCCAAACAAAAGATTGGAGGAACCAAAAAGCTAAAAATTGACGTGATTAGGGAGCTGCAACCTGATTTGATTATTGGTAACAAGGAAGAGAATAGCAAAGCTGACATTGAGTTACTGCAACAGGAATTTCCAGTTTGGATGAGTGATATTTATCATTTGGAAGATGCAATGCAGACCATTACCGATATTGGGGATTTGGTTGATAGGCAACCCGAAGCGTCCTATTTGAACCATTTGATTAGGGCTGGTTTTAACGATTTGCAGGCTTTGGCATTAAGCAAAGGGATTGACCAAACGGTAGCGTATGTGATTTGGAAGGACCCTTACATGTTTGCAGGAAGAAATACTTTTATTGATAATATTTTAAGGAAAATTGGCTTGCGCAATGTGGTAAATGAAGCGCGATATCCAGAAATTGAGGTGGCCGAGTTGATTGCGCTTAACCCTCAATTTGTTTTCCTGTCTTCGGAACCTTATCCATTTAAAGAGAAACATATTGAAGAGCTTCAACGGGTTTTGCCACAAACTAAAGTGATTTTGGTTGACGGAGAGATGTTTTCGTGGTATGGCAGTCGTTTGGTAAAGGCGGTACAGTATTTCTTTGATTTTCAAAATCAATTACTTAGCGAATAACTTTTAGAATCTGTTTTTAAAATAATTTAAAAATTATAATTTAGTTTTTAAATTTTTGAATTATGCGTATTTTAAATATTGGATTTTCTTTGTTGAGTGTAAGCTTGCTTGCTTGTAGTGTGCATCAAACGGCTAAGCTTGGCCAAGTGACTGATGTTACTATTGTTAACGAAATATTGCCTGCGGCACAAAAGCCTTGTTTTGAAGGTGCCTATTATCGTAAACTGGTTTCGAGCCACGATTATTGGAGAGGTATTGAAGGAACAGTGGTGTTGCCTCGTATTGAGTTTGACCCACAACGAGTGCATGCCAAAAAGCCTGGGCAGTATTTAGACAATCCTTCTATTTATTTGGGCGGGAGTATGGGAAATCAGGAAACGGATATAGGAATGGCTTGGGAAGTAATTAAAGAAGAAAACGGACAGGTTTCTAAAGAGCGTAAAGCGTTTAGGCCGTTTTTAAGGCGTACGGGACATGAAAGTGGACAGCTAGCGGTTTTTGAAAATGCCCCTGCACAGAAAGCTTACTATTGGTATCCTGGAGAGGAAATAAAAATGTCGCTGGTTTTAGTTGCGGATAAAAAAGTGCGATTTGTAGTGGAGGGTGCTGGTAAAAAATTTGAAAGGGAATTTGAATGCGACGGTTATTTACTGAAAGATTTAGGTGAATTTAAACGTGTAAATGCTATTGACCAAGTGGGGAATGAGGGTAAGCCTGTGCAAGCTACCAAAACTAAAGTGCTCCATGCGGAATGGAAGTCGACCAATTTATATAGGCTGGTGGATGGAAAGTTAACCGCCGTGCCTTTTAAGAAAACGCGTTATACAGAAATGATGTGTCCAGCGGTTAAATATTTTGACGTAAATGCATCAAAAGTGCAGGTAGCAGCAGGAGCGGAAAGCCTTTCTATTAGCGGAGCAGGATATTAGTAATTTTAATTTGGTTGAATATGAATGGCTTAGGAGTTAAAGTAAAATAAAATGGAATTTTTTTTGGCAAATGTTGTGAAATAATCAATCTAATTTCTATTTTTGCAGTCCTAAATAAATCCTAACTGCGGAAGTGGCGTAATTGGTAGCCGCACCAGACTTAGGATCTGGCGCTTCACGGCGTGGGGGTTCGAGTCCCTTCTTCCGCACTAACGATTGACCGTTCCAATGCAAATTGGGACGGTTTTATTTTAAAAGGGAATTTATAAATAAAATACTTGAGAAGGGTTTGTGGTTAGAAATCTCATACTCATTGCTCAGTACTCACACTCAATCATAAAAAATGAATATCGTACAGGAAAAAATTGACGATTTAAATGCTTTGGTTAAAATTACTTTAGCCCCTGAAGATTATACTCCGAACGTAGAGAAAGCGATTAAGGAGCAAGCTAAAAAGGCTAATTTACCTGGTTTCCGTAAAGGGATGGTGCCAGCTGCACATATTAAAAGAATGTACGGCAAAAGCATCTTGGTAGAGGAAATCAACAATATGTTGAACGATAACATTTCAAAATACCTAACTGATAACAGTGTTGAGATTTTAGGTCAACCACTTCCTGTACAAGAAGACGAAAACCAATACAACTGGGATTATAACGATACTTTCAACTTTGCTTATGAGCTAGGTTTAGCACCAGCAGTTGATATCGAGGTATCATCAAAAGATAAATTTACGCAATACAACGTTAAAGCTGATGAAGAGACTTTAAACGAGCGTATCAAAAATATCCGTAAGAGCTACGGTAAAATGACCAATCCTGAAGTTTCTGCTGAAGGCGATATCCTTTACGCTGAATTGAAGCAATTGGCTAACGATGGTTCTGAGTTTGAAGGTGGTATTTCAGCTACTGGTTCTATCCGTACTGATGCCGTTACCGATAAAAAAATCTTGAAAACCTTAGTAGGGGTTAAAAAAGATGACACTTTGGAGCTTGATGTAAACAAAGCTTTTGGTGGTGATGCTGCTGCAATTGCAAAATTGTTGAACATCAGTGAGGAAGATGCTGCAGAGTTGAAATCTAAATTCCAAGTGACCGTTAAAAACGTAAATCGTTTAGAGGAAGCTGATTTGAACCAAGAGTTCTTTGACAAAATTTTTGGTGCTGATGCCGTAAAAGATGAAGCTGGTTTCACCGCTAAAATCACGGAAGAAATTGAGTCGATGTTTAAGCAAGATGCTGACCGTAAATTGCAAAACGATATTTACACTCAATTTACTGAGCAAACTAAAATGCAATTGCCAGATGAATTTTTACGTAAGTGGTTAAAAGCTACCAACGAAAAATTAACTGACGAAGAGTTGGCTCAAGGTTACGACGATTTCGCTAAAAACTTGAAATGGACTTTGATTGAAAATAAAATCATCAAAGACAATGATATCAAAATTGATTACAAAGACGTTTTTGAAGCTGCTAAACAACGTTTAGATGCTCAATTCAGAATGTATAGCCCAACTCCTCTTCCAGAAGACCAATTGGCACAATATGCGGCTAACTTCTTGCAAGAGAAAGAAAATGCTAACCGTATTTTCGAAGAAGTGAAGGCATTGAAAGTTTTCGATTATATTAAATCGGTTGCTACTTTAAACGAGAAAGAAATTACTTACAACAAATTTACTGAGTTGAAGTAAGGAATAAGCGTGGTAAGCATCACGTAATTGCGAGGCACGAAGCAATCCTAAAGCCAATGTTTTCCTCACAATGTTGTAAGATTGCTTCGTGCCTCGCAATGACGATAAATAGTTGAACTGACCGTTTGTCAGTCATGAAATAAACAAGAGTCCCGATGTAAAATCGGGACTCTTGTTATATAAAAGCCATTCATTTTATGTTTTTGAAGTGTTTGAATAGGTTTTTTGAAGCGTAAATAAAGGATGGATAAGATTCCGTTAATAAATAAGGTATTTCATATTGTCGTATAATCTGCTATTTTAGCGGAGTGCGGAGATTGGCACGAAAATTAAGGAATCTTAGAAAATATTTACTGAAATAAATTAGCTTTGGGATAGTAGACAACGCTAAACACCAAACGCATAACTCAAGACCCGATCATGAAAATAGATAAAGACGAATTTAGAAAATATGCCGTTAAACACCATCGCATTAACGGATTGAACGTAGATAGATTTATTGGTGCAACTAACAATTCACCAAAATCAATGACACCATATATTATTGAGGAGCGTCAGTTGAACGTTGCACAAATGGACGTTTTCTCTCGTTTGATGATGGACCGTATCATTTTTTTAGGTGATGCTGTTTATGACCAAAATGCAAACATCATTCAAGCGCAATTGTTGTTCTTGCAATCGGTAGATGCACATAGAGATATCCAGATTTACATCAATTCACCAGGTGGTTCTGTTTATGCAGGTTTAGGTATTTATGATACCATGCAATACATTTCACCAGATGTAGCAACTATTTGTACTGGTATGGCAGCTTCTATGGGAGCAGTTTTATTGGTTGCGGGCGCTAAAGGCAAACGTGCAGCGTTAAAACATTCTAGAGTGATGATTCACCAGCCATCAGGAGGTGCGCAAGGGGTGGCATCAGATATGGAAATCAATTTGAGAGAAATGCTTAAATTGAAAAAAGAATTATATGATATCATTTCATCACATTCAGGACAAACCTACGAATGGGTAGAGAAGGCTTCGGACCGTGATTACTGGATGACTTCAGACGAAGCAAAAAGTTTTGGAATGATTGATGAGGTGTTAGGATCGAATAAATAAATCAGTTGTCAGTTTACAGTGGGCAATAACCACCCAAACTGAAAACTGTAAATTGAAAATTGAAATTGAAAACTGAAAATGGCTAGACAAGGAAAAGATTCACATTGCTCGTTTTGTGGCACTCCAAAAAATGAAACCCTAATGTTAATTGAGGGATTGGATGCTTACATCTGCGACAAATGTGTTAATCAGGCCAACGTACTACTGGCGCAAGAGCTAGGCAACAAAAAAGGCAAAGCTTTTGATGAAACGTTCAAGCTTTTAAAACCAGCCGAAATTAAAGCACACCTGGACCAATACGTAATTGGCCAATACGATGCTAAAAAAGTACTTTCGGTAGCAGTGTATAACCACTATAAGCGCTTGAGCCAAAAGATAGATAAGGACGAGGTGGAGATTGAAAAATCTAACATCATGTTGGTAGGTGAAACTGGTACAGGAAAAACCCTTTTAGCTAAAACAATTGCCAAGATATTGCATGTGCCATTTTGTATTGTAGATGCTACTGTACTTACTGAAGCAGGTTATGTGGGAGAGGACGTTGAAAGTATTTTAACCCGCTTATTGCAAGCTGCAGATTATGATGTGGCCTCAGCAGAACGCGGTATTGTTTACATTGATGAGGTAGATAAAGTGGCTCGTAAAAGCGACAATCCATCAATCACCAGAGATGTAAGTGGCGAGGGTGTACAACAGGCCTTGTTGAAAATTTTGGAAGGTACTATTGTAAATGTACCGCCACAAGGAGGAAGGAAACATCCAGACCAAAAAATGATTGCGGTGAACACCAATAACATTTTGTTCATCTGCGGTGGCGCTTTTGATGGTATTGAAAGAAAAATTGCCAATCGTTTGCGTACGCAGGCTGTAGGTTATAAAGTAAAGAAAGACGAGGTTGATTTAGATCTTAAAAATCTTTATAAGTACATTACGCCACAGGATTTAAAATCATTTGGTTTAATCCCTGAATTAATTGGCCGTGTACCAGTTTTAACTCACTTGGACCCATTGGACAAGGAAGCATTGAGAAATATCCTTACAGAGCCTAAAAACTCGTTGATTAAACAATATGTGAAATTGTTCAATTATGAGAATGTGAACTTGAAGTTTGACAATGAAGTTTTAGAGTTTATTGTGGATAAGGCCATGGAGTATAAACTTGGAGCAAGGGGATTGAGGTCTATTTGCGAATCCATTATGTTGGATGCCATGTTTGAAACACCATCTGACAATGAGGTGAAAGAGTTGGAGATTACACTCGACTATGCGAAAGAAAAGTTTGAGAAATCAGATTTCAAAAAACTTAAAGCTGCATAAAAAATACTAATCCCGACTTGTTCGGGATTTTTTTTAACCTATTCTTTTGGAAAAGAAGATAGGTTTGATGTTAATGGTTTATCTTATGAAAAATGTTAATTATTATTTTATAAATTTAAAGAAAGGAGAAAACTTATGAATGAAGAAAAAGATGTAAAGAAAGATGAAGAAGTAGTCAACAAGGCGAAGAAGGTAAAAGAGGTTGAAACTCCAGTTAGAAAAGGCTTAAAAAGCAAAGAAGATATCGTAAAGAACTGGTTGCCTCGTTACACAGGACGTCCGTTGGAGGAATTTGGTCAGTACATTTTGTTAACTAACTTTAGCAAGTATGTGACTTTGTTCTCTGAATGGAATGACAATGCACCTATTTACGGCTTAGATAAACCTATGCAAAGTGTTACTGCAAACGGAATTACCATTATCAACTTTGGTATGGGGAGTCCACTAGCGGCCACGATGATGGATTTATTGACTGCCATTCAACCAAAAGCAGTATTGTTTTTAGGGAAATGCGGTGGTTTAAAGAAGAAAAACCAAATCGGCGATTTGATTCTTCCAATTGCGGCAATTAGGGGAGAAGGTACCTCAAATGATTACCTGCCAGCCGAAGTGCCTGCACTACCAGCCTTCGCTTTGCAAAAGGCTATTTCAACAACCATTAGAGAGCACTCTCGTGATTATTGGACTGGAACCTGCTACACTACCAACCGTAGGGTTTGGGAGCATGACAAAGAATTTAAGAAATACTTGAAGAGCTTGCGTGCCATGGCGGTAGATATGGAAACAGCTACTATTTTCACCACAGGTTTTGCTAATAAAATTCCAACTGGAGCTTTGTTATTGGTTTCAGATCAACCAATGATTCCAGAAGGAGTAAAAACTAGTGAGAGCGATAGTTCTGTGACTGCTAATTACGTGGAGACACATCTTAGAATCGGTATCGATTCATTAAAACAACTGATCAATGGAGGTTTAACCGTTAAGCACCTTCAGTTTTAATTGTTTTCATAATTCACAGATGTAAATGAGGCCATTAAGGCCTTTTTTTATTTTTAGTGTGGGCAATAGATTTAAATGTGTTATAATTGTTATTTCTAGAATTAACAAATTATGGCATCTGAATTCTCTTCCGAGTTAGCTTCATTAATCAAAGCTAGGTTTTCTATTTTATACGTTATTACTTGGGAAGAAAGAAGGTTTGTAGATGTAGTGAAAAGTACCATCAACAATCCTTCGCTTTTTAATAAACCACGACCAATTTGGGAATGGACCGTAGTAGATGGCTTCACTAAAGACGACAAAGCTGAACGAAGCAACATTAAAACGGCCATATCGGCATTAGAATTTATTGACGAAGTAAATGAAGACGGTATTTTTATCCTCAAGGATCTGTATGCCGATCTCTCTCAGCCCCATGTTGACCAAAACATTGTAAGAAAGTTAAAAGACTTGGTTTGGAAAATCAAAGATGGCTCTTTTTTAAAGACGCTTATCATTACGGGATATGAAAAATTTATTCCAGATGCGTTACAAAAAGAGATTTTGATTAAAGAATTTAAGCTGCCTACAAAAGACGAAATCCAGCAGGTGCTTAATAACCTGATTGAGCAAAATAAACAGAACGAACGTTTACGATTTAATATCGCGGAAAATAATACCGTCTCAAAATTATGCGAAGCTGCAAGTGGCTTAACACTTAATGAGGCAGAAAATGCATTTGCGTTATCTATTGTTAAGGATGGCATACTAGATGAAACGGATATATCAACCATAGCCGAGGAAAAAAAACAAATTATCCATAGAAACGGTCTTTTGGAGTTTAGCATGCCTAAGCTAAAAATGGAAGATATAGGCGGCTTGGAGAACCTGAAAAAGTGGCTCAAGAAAAGAGAAGCTTCATGGTCAGAAGAAGCAAGGGCATATAATATTCCTGCGCCTCGAGGCGTGTTAATTACCGGCTTGCCTGGTTGCGGTAAAAGTCTCACCGCTAAAACAGTGAGTACTTCGTGGAATGTACCATTGTTGAGGCTGGACATGGGTGCAGTTTTTAGTGGTATTGTAGGCAGTAGCGAGCGTAATATGCGTAATGTGATACAAACTGCCGAAGCCATGTCGCCCTGCGTATTGTGGATAGATGAGATTGAAAAAGCTTTTTCTGGAATTGGTTCATCAGGAGATAGTGGTACTGCAACTAGACTTTTTGGAACTTTTTTAACCTGGATGCAGGAGAAGGAAAAGTTTGTTTTTGTGGTAGCTACAGCGAATAATATTGACGGTTTGCCTCCAGAACTGATGCGTAAGGGACGTTTTGATGAAATTTTCTTTGTGGATTTACCTACGCGTGCAGAACGGGAAATTATCCTAAAAATCCATTTGAACAAGCGACTAAATAACCCTAAGGTATTAGGTGATTTGGTTCTAGATGGTACATTAATTACTTCTTTGGTAGATAAAACAGAAGGTTTTACGGGAGCTGAAATAGAGCAGGTAGTGGTTTCGGCACTTTTTGAAGCCTTTTCAGAGAATAGGGCAATTAAAGTGGAAGATTTTGTGTCGGCGATAGAAGCAACTGTGCCTTTAGTCATTACACAAGCAGAAAAAATCAAATCTATTAGGGAATGGGCTAACTTAAGAGCGGTATCCGCTACTTCTTTAAACCATAAGGTAGAGGATGAACGTGATCATTCCGTAGAAAATAATACCGCCAAAAAACCAGAACCAGAATTGTCTCCACGTGGTGGACGTAGTATCGAATTTTAAAAAAAAATATTTATGAGTGTAGTTGTATCTGTAACTCCTTTAGCTTTAGCTAGTATACCTGTGTATGTAGCGGGAAGAGTGATAACAGGCTTGGGAAAGCTAATTATAGATGATATGAATTCAAATTATAATTCAAGTACTGTTGTTAATAGCCGTATTGAACAAAAAAGTTTGACACTTAAGACCAATATTAGAAATTCGGAGCTTTTGGCAAAGACCTTAACGAATCTTGGTACCAAAGATATCAGTATTAACACTATCCAAATAGAAGGCGAGATTGATAATTTTCGTATCGTTTTTGAACAGGATAAGGAAGGGATTTTTGATATTAAATTCATTGGTGAAATTGAAGAAAAAGAAGCTCAAAAATTTGTGGATGAATTACAAAGCGAATACGGCAAAGTAGTACAAGAATTTGTATATGTAAAATTGAAAGAAAAAGCGATAGAAAAGGGACTGGATCTACAGCAGGAAAATGTACAGAATGACCAGTCTATAGTGCTTACTTATAATATTAACGGATAATGAGCAAGAAGAAAATAATTATTTCTATTGATAAGCAAGGTTATGTAAAAGCCGAAATCACTGGGGTGAAGGGTGCTGCTTGCAAGGAATATATCGCACTTGTAGAAGAAATTGTAAATGGAAAGGTAGTTGACGAGGAGCTAACATCTGAATACTATCAACAGGAATTAGATCAACAAAACGACGCCAAGTTATCAAATAACCAATAGAATGATATTAAGAAGAGCACTCGGGGTATTGCTGGGTATAGTTATAGGATTTTTGCCTTTCGTTAATTATATAACCTGTATTACTTATTCCTTCATTAAAAGAAAATTTATTGTAGGGGCATTTTTATCAGTTGTTTTTATTACTCAAGTGGTATTGTTGTTTTATGTTAATGAACCAAATAAAAAAACAGTTTCAGCAATAAATATTTTATCTCAGGAGGTGCAGACGGGGCTTACAGGTTCAGCATTTTCAGTGGCAGATTTTGAAACATCCGCTGCTTTTGAAAGAGCGCTTAGGGTACAATTAGACGATGCGGAGAATAGAACGGCTGAAAAGAATTTAGAAGCAAAAGATTTGCTTGCCGAAGCAGTGAAGGGTGCAATGAGTAAGACCCAACAGACTAGTTTTACTGAATATTCCCAAAAGGTTTTTGAGCTATATAAGGAACAAAGTGAGGTGAAAAGCCAGAGCGATAGTCTTTCTTTTTCTAATCTTTCAGGTTCAGCAAAAAAAGAATTAGATATATTAACCAGAGCTTTTATTAAAGACTATCTAACCAAAGAATCTTTAGACACTAAAACAGGCTTTTTGTTTCTCTTCCCTTTCGTATTTGTTCTTATATTTAGTATTTACCTGTTTAGAAATGTTTTTTTAGAAATTCAGCAAAATAACGGTCGTAACCAAAGTAACAATGGTGCGCAAAATAATGGTCGCACTCAAAATGGTAATTTTCAAGAGCAATTTTTTTTCAATTGGAATAATGGGACCGATTCTTACACACGTACGAGTGCGCAGAGCTCCGAGAGGCCGATTAGTCAAGAAGAAATAAACTCTATTTTGAATGATGCCATGGGAAGAGCAGGGGCCTCTACAATGGAGGGCGGCGTTTTCAAAATCAATATGGAAAGTCAAGATAGAATTGCAGAATTAGCTGGTGTGGGAGCCATTCAGGCAATGAACATTGTGAACGAACGCAGGAATAATGGCTACTTTAAAAATATGGACGACTTTAGGCGTAGGATATCGCTTTCTGAAAGAGTGCATAATGGGTTGGCTGCACAACTTGATTTTTCAATGCCCGAAGAGAGAAGAGGCGGTAAAGGTAGGGTTGTAGAATTTTAAGATATGGCTTCTCTATTCATCCATGATTTTATTCCAATTACAGCAGTAGAAGGACCAGGTTTAAGGGCCTGTTTATGGGTGCAAGGGTGTTCTATTAGGTGCCATGATTGTATGGTGCCACACACTTGGGATAGGAAAAAGGGTAAGGAAGTGAGTATTGAAGCCTTGGCCAGCGATATTTTAGCCATTGAGGGGATTGAAGGGCTTACTGTTTTGGGAGGTGAGCCCATGGAACAAGCAGAGGCGCTTTTGCCCTTGTTGGAAATGATCAAAAATAGTGGATTGAGTTTAATGCTTTTCAGTGGCTATACTAAAGAACAATTGTTAGAGAGCAATTGTCCTTCAAAAAAGGCAATTATAGACTTGTGTGATATCTTTGTAGACGGACCTTATCAAAAAGAAAATACCGACTTCTCCAGACCTTGGGTAGGTTCTTCAAATCAGCGGATTTACTTTCAAACGGATCGCTATAAGCATCTGGAAAATCAATTGCATACTATTCACAATAAAGTGGAGCTTAGAATTGCTGGGGATGGTACTGTAAAGGTTAATGGGATGTTATCCAAGGAAAAATTTATAGAAATAAGGCAATTGGTGAAAGACCTTTAGGCCATTTCAATTCCTGTTATTAATCCAATCCGCTTTTAGGATAATCAAACAATACCAGACTTCCTGTACCCCCACTGATGAGTTTCCAGTCATCAAAGGGAAATTCAACAATAGCTACACTGCATGTGGGCATGTTGCTGATATATTCACCTGTAAGGTAATTCAGTAAGTCGGTTAAACCTGGATTATGACCAAAGAGGGCTATTTTGCCAAATCCCGAATCAAATTCATTGATTACCTTTAATAAGGTCTTTACACCAGCTTCGTAAATATTGGCATTGGTATTTAATTGTTCGGCGGACATTTGCCAACCTGCAGTAAAATATTTGGCAGTAGTTAGTGCTCTAAGTGCAGGACTGCTCACAATGGCATCAGGCTTAATGGATTTTTCCACTAATCTATTGACCATCTCAGGAGCATTTTTATGGCCACGGTGATTTAGTGGCCTGTCAAAGTCCCTTAGGTTAACGTCTCCCCAATCAGACTTCGCATGTCTAATAATAAAAAGTTGTTTCATTAGGTTTAAAGTATCAAAGGTGTGTTTTTGTTTGCGCAAATTAGTAAATAATATGGGTGCGCTTACTTTTATCTACATAAATTTCCTACCCATGTCCGCTAAAAAAGGGGTATAGAGTTTGATGTCCTTTCGTTGAAGAGTTAAAATACTTTATTAAGTTTTCTATGTGTCTATGTGGTTCATTTAGAAAATACAAATAACTATGTAGCCACATAGGGTTATATCTACTTACTCCTTATAAGAGAAGGATATGCTACTTTATGTCTCCTTTTTGAGTGGGTAAGGGGGATGAAGAACAAATGTATCTGCAAAAATCAATTTGTGTATCTGTGGCTTACTAAAGTTTCATGGTTTAGTGGTGCTTATTTTTTCCAAACCATGAAGTAAACCTTATCTTTAACCCTCGATGGCTCAAAAAGATGATTTTACCGTTAGTGTAATTATTCCCTGTTACAACCAAGCGTTATTGATTGAAGAAACACTTCATTCGGTATTAGCCTCTACTTATTTGCCCATCGAAATCATTATCGTAGACGATGGCTCTACAGATGAAAGTGCACAGGTCATTGAAGAACTGACTACACAATATCCTATCATCAAATTTTACAAGCAAGCAAATAGTGGTCCTTCAGTGGCTCGTAACCATGCTATTAGCAAGGCTAGTGGTACTTTCATTTTACCATTGGATGGTGACGACCTTATTTCTGCAGATTACATTGCCCAAGCCATCCGTACTTTTAAAGAAGATCCCACAGTTAAAGTGGTGTATTGTCAAGCCGAAAAGTTTGGTGCTAAAACGGGAAAATGGAATTTAAAGCCTTTCAGCTTGGAAAGTTTGGCTAAGGACAATATGATTTTTGTAAGTGCACTTTATCGGAAAAGTGATTGGGAAGCCTGTGGTGGTTATCCGGAAGATTTACGTTGGGTGAGCGAAGACTGGGTGTTTTGGATTGCCATGCTCAAAAATGGGGGGAAGGTAGTTCAGTTACCTATTACTGGATTTTATTATCGCATTAGTCCAAATTCACGTAGAAAGGGGATGGATAAGCATAAAAAACAGCGACTGATTGACTATATCAATACACACCATCGTGATTTTGTATATCGTTATTTAGATGGTCCCTTGCGCTTCCAACGCCGTCAGTCAAAAAAATATAATAGGTTTTTGAGGTTTTTTGGATTGCTGAAGTAGTGAGCTTAAACGTTCAAAACTGATGCTGATCCCGAATGTTCGGGACAGCATGACGGAATATTAATATGGCGTCATTGCGAGTTTACGAGGCAATCCTAAAGCTAGTAGTAGGTATTTGTCCGTTGTAAGATTGCTTCGTAAACTCGTAATCACGTGTAAACTAGTAGGCTGTAGATTATCTATGGTAAACCCCAGCATTTTTCACGCTGTTAACTGGTAAATCGGTATTTACATGTGCCTTGTATTTTAGGTTTAGGGGATGGAAAAGATTTCCGAAAACGGTCCAAGGAAGAGGGTAATTGCTTCGTCGGCCAGTAAATAAATTCTTTATTCGCTCTATATTCCTGCTTACAATGTTAGTGCCTTTTAATGCTCGCTCTCTAGGATGTTTGGCTGGATATTTTTTTAACTGTTCCAAGTTTTCATCCAATAACAAATGTAGATTATTCATCAGCTCTTGGGAAAGAGGTGTACCGCCTCTGCCAATCCATGCGGTTACCGAAATAAGGTCTTTATAAAAATCGGGCATCCAATTGCCGTTTTGATCATGTACTCTCGCTGCACCATTTTTACTTTCTTTCCTGCCAATCATGTACACATCTGGGTTTTCAAATTGCTCCCAGCAAGCAGCAAAACTCACTTCAGTAGCTTTAATGTCATGCCATGCGCCACCATAATGGTGTAGCAAATAAATTCTGATGTAATCTGATTGGTGAACGACGCTAAGATAGGGGAATGCTGCATGGAATGGCTGTTCAGGTATTTCCAGTAGATGCCAGTTTTGTGGAGTCACCAAAAAAATAGGTACGCCAATGTTCTGCTGTAAAATTTCGAAACTTAACAGACGGTTGCCTTCCATAGCATTTCCCGCCCAAAAAGTCCAAACCACAAATGGTACGTGGTGTTGGTATTCAATACTTTTTACATCGGTAAGCAGCATTAGATTTTATCTCTTCCTTTGGTGAATTTTTGCCAATAATATTTCCAAGGGTTGGTGTATTTCAATTGTTTCCACGGGCGACTGCCGTGTGCCTTATGATACACAGGCGCATTAAATAAAATGTAGTTTTTGAAATTTAAGGCAATTGATTTTTTGGAGATAATGGTGTCGTACCAATCTTTGCTGCGGTCTAATTCGCTAAAACTATAGCTGGTGAGGAACGGTATGGTCATTAAGGTACAGCAAAAGCTAAGGCTTCTGTTGGTGAGAGTATAAGCCTCTTTTCTCCCTTTAAATTTAAGATAAGGGAAGTTGATTTCTCCATTTTCGTCAACGGTTACGGCACCAATCATTCCCGAATCGGTCTGCTTTTCGTTAAAATCAAGTAGTTTGCTAAAAGTATCTGGTTTCACTTCTACGTCAGATTCTACTACGACCAAAGGAATATTTTTAGCGATAGCACGTTTCTGAGCATCTTCCAATACCAAGTTGTAGTTTGGTGATGGTGTGTCGGTAATGTCTTCTAAATTGACCAATTCAAAACCCATTTCGGTAGCACTTTTGGTAAGCGCTTCTTTGGTTTCTGCATTGCTAAAATCGTTATATACAATGTACTCCAGCGCTATGTCACTTTGTTTAATGGCTGCAATAGTTTGAAGCGTATTTTCTATAGCGTTTTTAACGGGGGTAATTACAATTGCTCTAATCATTCAAGAAATTTTTAGGAAACCTGATAGTTTCCATCTTTCAATATCGCTTTAATTTTTGCGCCGAGCGAAAAAAGAGAAAGCTTTGTTCTAGTGGTTTCAGACTGTTTGTTGAGTCTTAACTTGGAACTAGCAATCTTTTCTTTGTAAGCGCTCAATGCACTGTAGCTTTTCCAAACCCAAAATTGTCCCATGAGTATTTTGGGTAGAACCTCAAAGATAAAGGTTTGTACCTTAAACCAAGTATACTGTGTTTTGTTTAAGTGGATGCCATGTAAAATGTAGCGATTGCGATAATAGGTTGCCTTTACGCTCTTTTTAAGGTTATTGGCATTAATGGTAGATGATCCGATATGATAACAGCTTGAAGCAAAGGCATAATAACATTTCCATCCTAAACGCCAGGCACGTAAACTTAGATCGACATCTTCGAAATAGAAGGGCGAGAAAATTTCATCGAATCCTAGGATTTGTTTAATTTTTTTTGAGCAGACCAAGGCATTGGCCCCAGACAGAAAAATAGTTGGAGCAGGTTGGTTTTGATCTGCCGTTTCGTAGATTTTGTTTTGCTTAAATTTAAAGCCAAATCTTTGCGGCAGTCTTGGTCCATCGTAGGTGTTAGAACCAGTATCAATAATACGGCCCATTACTCCAAAGGTATTTTCATCTTCAAAGCATTGCCATTGATTGTCGAAATAATTCGGACTCAGTTGAATATCTGAGTTTAAAATCAACATCAGCTCTTTAGTAGCTTGTATGATGCCCTTGTTGCAAGTAGCCGAAAAACCTTTGTTGATTTCATTTTTAAGCAAAATAATTTCAGGGTAGTGCTCGTCTAAGAAAGCGATGGAGTCATCTTTCGAGGCATCATCTACCACAATGATTTCATAATCAACCCCCGCATTTTTAATGGCTTGTACCGTAAATGGAAGAAATTCTTCTAGCAAATGACGGCCATTGTAATTGGGAATGACTATTGAAACACTTTTTTTATTCATGAGCGCTTACTGGTAAAGAAATCGCTGATTTGCTGTAACGAAAAGGCGTTCAAGCATTTTTCGGCAGTTAAGCCACCTTTGCGGCCAACTAATACGCCATAACGCATGTCCAAAAAGCCTTCTTTACGGTGGGCATCTGGGTTAACAGACAGCAATACGCCTTTTTCCAATGCATAGCGATGCCAGCGCCAGTCTAAATCCAAACGTAGTGGATTGGCATTGATTTCTATCACTACATTGTTGGCGGCACAGGCGTCAATCACTTTTTTGAAATCAACATCGTAGCCTTTTCTGCTCAATAATAAACGACCAGTTGGATGCCCCAAAATGGTAGTATAAGGATTTTCTATGGCGGTAATTAACCTTTCTGTAGCTTTCTCTTCCGTCATTTTTAATTGACTGTGTACAGAGGCTACCACAAAATCAAAAGTCTTTAAAATTTCGTCGCTATAATCAAGCGAACCATCATATAAAATATCACTTTCTATACCCTTGAAAATTTTAAAAGGGGCTAGTTTTTTATTCAGCTCATCAATTTGTTGGTGCTGCGCATAAACCCGCTGTTCGTTTAAACCATTAGCATAAAATGCCGATTTAGAGTGGTCGCACATGCCCAAATACTCTAGTTTCAAAACGTCACGGCAGTACAGTGCCATGTCTTCTAAGGTATGTACACCGTCGCTCCAATCAGAGTGATTGTGTAAACTGCCCTTTAAATCTTTATCGGTAATGAGTACTGGCAACTGATGTTTTTTGGCCAGCTCTATTTCATCAAGTTCCTCACGCAATTCAGGCAAAACAAAATCAAGTCCTGCTTTCTCGTAAATATCTTCTTCGGCATGAAAAGCATGGTCACCTGCTAAAGCAAGTACTTGGTTTACGTGTGTTTCGTTTCCGGTAAGCTTAAAGTATTCAAGGTAAAATTGTGCTGTAGGAACTACAAATAGCTTTACATTCAATCCATCAGCGGTTTGTGCCGTAAATGTGTTGGTACTGGTTTCTTCAAAACCCAACTGGAAGGTAGATAGCTGCGAAATTAAAAGGTCAGGGCTTTCTGTACCTATAATCAGTACGGCTTCGTCTATAATTTCACAAGCTCTTCTGAAATCACCAGCAATCCCCAGTAGGGCAAGCATATCTGCCTGACGTAGCCAAATGGCTAGTTTTTCATGTAATTCGTTAATGATAGGTTCAGCCTGTGCATACAAGAATTTGCCATTGGCAGCCATTCTAAACTCTAGCACTTTCTTGATTTCTTCCTGGGTTTTTAATCCGAAACCTTTTGCTTCTATCAACCTGTTTTCATTACATGCATAGTAAAGTTCTCCAACACTCTCTATCTGTAAGTCGTGCCAAATAATACCTATTTTTTTTGGGCCTATACCTTTGATTGCCAGCATTTCGATAATGCCCGGTGGCGTTTGGCTAATAAGGGTTTCTAGTTCTTGGATGGTACCCGTTTCCAGTAGCTCAATAATTTTAGCGGCAATGCTTTTGCCAATCCCATCTACTTTATCAATCTCGCTGGTGGGTTTGGTAGCAATGGCAAAAGGTAATTTATCTACTTTAAATGCTGCATTGGCTACAGATTTCACCTTAAATGGATTTTCATTATGAAGCTCCATTAATTGCGACAGTAGCCTAAGTGTACGTGCTATAGGTTTGTTTTCCATCTTATAGTATTGCGTGTTGCTCAGTTGGTAATTACCACAATAAGCTAAACACTAACTCAAATCTCTTTACTTAATGATGATCTCGTGGTCTAATCTAGCTTGTATGCCTGTTTGGCTAAGCGCTTTTTTCATTTGTTGGTAAAGCACATAGTTCTCGCCAAACTCTTTCTTAGCGTAATAAGCACTCACATTATCCTTTGCTGCTCCTAAAAATTCTTTAATAGGGTCTATTTTTTCTGGGTATTCTACCACTTTGTAATCTTTTAGCTTCGCTTTTTTAGCTGCAGAAGTGATGGCATCGCCAAAACTACCAATGCGATCGGCCAATCCATTCGTTACCGCATCTTTACCTGTCCATACACGACCGCCGCCCAAGCTATCTACTTGTGCCTTAGTTTTCTTTCTGCCATTGGCAACCTTGGTAATAAAGGTTTCGTAGATGTTATTAACGCCTTTTTGTAAAATCATTCTTTCTGCCGGAGTCATTGGCCTGTTAGCACTCATAATGTCGGCATATTGGCCGGTTTTTACACCGTCGAAAGTAATTCCCAATTTCTCGTTCATTAATTTTTGAGCGTTAAAGAACATTCCAAAAACTCCAATTGAACCAGTAATGGTATTAGGCTGTACAAAAATACTATCAGCAGCACAACCAATGTAATAACCACCTGAAGCGGCTACGTCACCAAAAGAAGCAATTACAGGTTTGATTTTTTTGCTCAATTCAATTTCTCTCCAAATCACATCTGACGCTAAAGCGCTACCACCACCAGAGTTCACGCGTAAAACAATGGCTTTCACATCTTCGTCCAGTCTCGCTTTTCTAATGGCACGTGAAATACGTTCAGAACCAATTTGTTCATCTGAACCTTCGCCTCCAATAATTTCACCATTGGCATAAATTACGGCTACTTTGTTTTTAGAAGCAATATCTCCCTGCGAAGGAAGGTCTTTGATATAATCGTTAATGGTAATGCTATTGATATCATCTTTTTTGCCTTTTCCAGTGATGCCCCTTAATTCATCTAAAACTTCATCTTTGTATTTTAAGCCATCCACCATTTTATAAGCCAAGGCATCATTAGGAGCTTGGATTTTAAACTGATCGGCAATTTGGAATAAACTGTCTGTATTCAGTTTACGACTTTCGGCAATCCCAGTTAAAAATGTTTGGTATAGCCCATTGATGTAAACACTCACTTGCTGACGATTGTAATCGCTCATTTTGGTGTTGATGAAAGGCTCTACTGCACTTTTGTAATTGCCCACACGGATAATTTGAGGTTCAACCCCCAATTTATCTAAAGCACCTTTGTAGAAAGACAGTTGTGCCTTGAAACCTTTAAATTCTAAGTCGCCTTCTGGGTTAAGGTAAACCTTGCTTGCAGCGGAGGCCAAGTAGTAAGCGCCTTGACTATATATTTCACTGTAGGCGATGACAGGTTTCTTGCTGGTTTTAAAATCAAGAATAGCATTTCTAACTTCTAATAAAGTAGCCATGCCTGCATCAGGAGCCATCACGTTAATGTAAATGGCTTTTATGTTGTCGTCCGTTTTGGCTTTTTGAAGAGCTCTAATCACGTCATTAAAACCGATGCTTTTGCTGCTGCTACCAAACATACTGCCGAAAGATTCTTTCGGGGTACGCTCTGTAATGGCCTGGTCAAGGTTAAGGTACAGTACGGAGTTCGCTTTGACGACGGCCTTGGTATCGCTATCGAGGGAGGAAATAATCCCTACAATGATCACGAAGCCTAAAATGCCTAAAACAACTGCCGAAATAACAATGCCAACTACCGTGGCAAAAACGTACTTGAAGAACTCTTTCATGTTAATTATGTTCTTAAGGTGATGAAATGTTTTCGATTTTAATGAGATCGAAAAGGTTTTTAAATTTTATTGATTTAAGTTTGTAAAGTTAAAAAAAGCATTGTGATAAACTAGGTATTTCAAATGAAGTAGCTGATTTACTTTTGCGGTTAAATAAACCTTACATGAAATTAGATAGCAGAGATGCTTATTTGTTACTTGGTACTAATTTGGGCGATAGGTTAGAGAACCTTAAAACCGCTATTTTATACGTTGAAAAGGAGATAGGAGTAGTTTTTTCGAAGTCGAGTGTTTATGAAACTGAAGCTTGGGGTAAAACAGACCAACCAGGTTTTTTGAACCAGGCCATTGCTGTAAAAAGTGATTTATCTCCTATGGAATTGCTGCAAACCTTGCTAGGAATTGAGCAAAAAATGGGACGGGTAAGACTAGAGCGTTGGGGAGAACGTTTAATAGATATTGATCTCATTTTTTATGGAGATACGGTGCTTTCAGAGGGCGAGGTTTTGCAACTACCACATCCAGAGATGCATAATAGAAGATTTGTGTTGGAGCCTTTAAATGAAATTGCCGAAAATTTTATTCATCCTGTTTTTAAGGAAAAAGTTTCAAGCATTTTAGCTAACTTGACCGATAAATTAACTGTTCAAAAAATATAAAGTATACCCAAAATGATTGATCCGGCTAAAAGTAAAGAAGATTTAGATTTATCATATTTGAAAGAAATGTCTGGCGATAGCGCTGATTTTATGATTGAAATGCTTGACACTTTGGTAGAGCAAATTCCTGTTTATTTGGAAGACTTACAAAAGGCCGTAGATGCAGAGGATTGGAAAGCAGCATCTGAGTTTGCGCACAAAGTAAAGCCTACTTTTTATTATGTAGGTAGAGAAGATATCAGGGATTATGTGCAGCTGATTGAACGCAATGCTAAAGAAGGCATTGACGTGCACAATATTCCAAAAGCACTTGCTGAGATAAAAGAGGAACTGAAAACTATTTTGGAGCAAGTAGGTAAATCAAAAGCAGAATTGCAAAAACAGCTTTAGTCTTTAAAATAGGGGTTTGCTCTTTATTGAAAATCCCTATTATTTGTTCTTGAAATAAACAAAGGACAAACCTATGTAAAGCAATAATATTAATGGCAGGGCCACAAACTGTTGCCAAAAGAACAATGCCACCGATAAAATCATGAAAATGAACTTGATTTTATTCTCTCCCCAGCTAAAATTGCTGAACTTCAAAGAAAATATCCTGATTTCGCTAATCAATAAATAACTACTCACCACTGATATAGCTGCTAAAACCATCCAGTTTCCTATAATTTGTGGGTGGTAATCGGCTACATAAGGTAATGATACGATAAACAAAGTGTTCATCGGCGTATTCAAACCAATAAAGTCTACCGTTTGACGAGTGTCTAAATTAAATTTAGCCAACCTTAATGCTGAGAATAAGGTGATAAGGAAACCTAGGTAGGGAAGGTATTCGTAAGTTCCATCACTTGCTTTAAACAAATGGAACATGATGGCGCCAGGTAAAAAACCAAAGCTAACCATATCAGCCAATGAATCGAGCTCCTTTCCAATGCCGTCTTTTATTTTTAATGCCCGTGCAGCCATGCCATCAAAAAAATCGAATATTCCCGATAAGATGACAAAATAGGCAGCAGATTTTAAATCGCCGTTAAAACAAAACACAATACCTATACAGCCAGATAAAAGGTTGGCACAGGTTAAAGCATTAGGGAGGTTAAACATTTGAATTTAGTATTGCGTAAAGCGTAAAGCGTATTGCGATTTCTATATACGCAATACGCTAGTCGCTATACTGTTTTATCCGTTCATTCCTAATAGGAATTCTTCGTTACTCTTAGTGCCTTTAATTTGAGCTTGGATCAATTCCATTGCTTCTTGGCTATTCATATCGGCCAAGTGGTTACGCAATACCCAAATACGTTGTAAAGTTTCTCTATCCAATAATAGGTCATCTCTACGAGTACTTGATGCCGTAATGTCAATAGCAGGGAAGATACGTTTGTTGGCCAATTTACGGTCAAGTTGAAGCTCCATGTTACCAGTACCTTTAAACTCTTCGAAAATCACCTCATCCATTTTAGAACCTGTTTCTGTTAAAGCAGTTGCTAAAATAGTTAATGAACCGCCTTTTTCGATGTTACGGGCAGCACCAAAGAAACGTTTTGGCTTGTGTAAAGCATTGGCATCAACACCACCAGAAAGGATTTTACCTGAAGCTGGTGCAGTAGTGTTATAAGCTCTGGCCAAACGTGTAATCGAGTCAAGCAAGATCACTACATCATGTCCACATTCCACTAAACGTTTTGATTTTTCTAAAACAATGTTCGCAATCTTCACGTGTCTTTCAGCAGGTTCATCAAAAGTAGATGAAATTACCTCTGCTCTTACGCTACGTGCCATATCAGTTACCTCTTCCGGACGCTCATCAATTAACAAGATGATCAAATAAACCTCTGGGTGGTTTTTAGCGATGGCATTGGCTACCTCTTTTAATAAATTGGTTTTACCCGTTTTTGGTTGTGCCACAATTAAACCACGTTGTCCTTTACCAATTGGAGTAAACAAATCCATGATGCGGGTAGAGTGGTTGCTGCTTTCAATAAACAGGTCTAATTTTTCCGTAGGGAAAAGAGGGGTTAGGTAGTCAAAAGGCACACGGTCACGTACATCAGCAGGTACACGGCCATTAATGCTGATTACTTTTACCAAAGGAAAATATTTTTCGCCTTCTTTTGGTGGACGGATGCTACCATTAACGGTGTCACCAGTTTTTAAACCAAACAATTTGATTTGCGATTGCGAAACATAAATATCATCTGGGGAAGATAGATAGTTGTAATCTGCAGAGCGTAAGAAGCCATAACCATCAGGCATAATTTCTAAAACACCTTCGTTGGTGATGGTATTTTCGAAATCCAAGTTAGAATAGCTGGTCTCGTTCTGTTTTTGGTTGTTATTATTATTGTTGTTGTTATTGTTTTGTTTTCTTTGTTGCTGGTTTTGTTCTGGTTGTGGTTTTTCTTCCTTCACAGGTTTTTCATTTACCACAATCACTTCAGCTTCGGTTGAGCTGTCTTTATCCTTAGGCAGACGGTCTCTTTTTTTCTTCTGATTTTCTAATTTATCAGCAATACTTTCTTGTTTTTGTAGGTCTTGTCCAGTAACAAGGGCAATCGCTTCAAAATCAGGAGTTGGAATTTCAATTAAATCATCATCAAAAAGAGTAGGTTTTTGTACCTTTTCTTTTTTTGCTTCTACAGGAGCTTTCTTCTCCTCAGCAATAGGAGTAGCCTCCTTGTTTTCTTTTACAATACGTGTTCTTTTTCTGGCAGGTTTTTCGGCATCTGTTTCCACTGCTGGCTCTGGTGTTACTGCCACTTCGGCCGTTGCGGCTTGTCTTTTCAGAATTTCTTCAATTAAATCACTTTTACGCAAATCACCTGCTTTATCTACACCGTTTGCTTTTGCTAACTCACGCAGTTCGGTAGTAAGCTTTTCAGTTAGTTCTGTTTTACTAAACATTTATGTCTTGTCGAGAATTTTATTTTTAGGGTTTACCCAAACATACAACCAAAAAAGAGGCTCAAAAGATTTAAGGAATTTTCTTGCTAAGATTTTTTTGGAAGGTATTCAGATAAACTTTCTGGGAATTATGGCACAATTGTAGGAAAATGGATTTTAATCTGCAAGAGATTTCTTAAAAATTTTCATTATCACTTGGGTCTTTTACTCATCAGGTCAGTACTTTAATACTCCTCTCCTCATGAAAAATACTTGTTTTAATTTTAAACGTTGAAAAGGTATCATTTGTTTTAAAGGCTTTTTATTAAACCTAGCTGGTTTCTAGAATCGTTATCGTCCTATTGTTATGCCGACGTTAGGAGAGCTATTCATTAATGCATTGCCTTTAGATTGTTCAATACATTCAGAGTAACTATTGTCGTCCAAACCTCGCAGATTTTTAAAACCTGTGAGGTTTACTCTAAATTTAAAACTGTGAACTGAAAACTATTATTAGCATCTTTGCAGCAATCAAAAAATCGCATCAAAAAAATGAACAAGCAGCAGCTATTTGAACAAATTCAACGTAAAAAATCATTCTTATGTATAGGTCTAGATCCAGTTTTGGACAAATTACCTAAGCATTTGCTAAAATATGAGGACCCGATACTTGAATTTAACAAGCAGCTGATTGATGCAACCCACGATTTATGCGTAGCATACAAGCCTAATACTGCTTTTTATGAAACCAGAGGAGTGAAGGGTTGGGATACCTTGGTGAAAACTTGGCAACATTTCCCTAAAGATGTATTTACCATTGCCGATGCTAAACGTGGCGATATCGGAAATACGTCGGCGATGTATGCAGAGGCTTTTTTCAATGAGGCTAGTTCCGAAATGAGCTTCGACTCGGTAACCGTAGCACCTTACATGGGGAAAGATTCAGTTTCTCCTTTCTTAAGCTATGAAGATAAATGGGTGATTTTATTGGCGCTAACTTCTAACGAGGGTAGCAAAGATTTTCAAACCAAGCAAAGCGATGATCAAAAACTGTATGAACAAGTGATCACTACTTCATCACAATGGGCTAGCAGCGAGCAAATGATGTACGTAGTAGGCGCAACCAAACCTGAGGAATTTCAAAATATTCGTCGTTTAGCACCTGATAACTTTTTGTTAGTGCCAGGTGTTGGAGCACAAGGCGGTAGTTTAAGTGCAGTTTGTGAGCACGGCTTAAATCAAGAGTGTGGTTTGTTGGTCAATTCGGCCCGGAGTATCATTTATGCAAGTAATGGCGAAGATTTTGCCGAAAAAGCTAGAGAAGAGGCTTTGGCACTTCAACAAGAAATGGAGCAGATCTTAACAGCGGCTAAGCTGATATGAAGCAAAAAAAAGATTTAAAACTTATTATCGCACTCTTTGCCATTGCCATTGTGTGGGGAACCACTTATTTGGGCATTCGCATTGCGGTGCATACCATTCCAGCTTGGTTTGTGGCGGGCTTGAGGCAAGTAGTTGCTTCTAGCATATTGCTGACTATTTTGCTGGTAAAAGGCCAATTTAAATGGATTGGCTGGAAAAGTCTGGGCCGTCAAATTTTGGTGGCTAGTTTAATGGTTATTGTGGCTAATGGGATGACTACCGTGGCAGAGGAGAGTATCCCAAGTGGACTAACCTCCTTGCTTACTGCGCTTTCTCCTATCATTGTGTTTGTTGGAAGTGTGGCCGTTGGTTTACAAAAAGCAAGCTTAAAAGGTATTATAGGCGTGCTGGTTGGATTTAGTGGCGTTGCCTTTATTTTTAGAGATGGACTTAACGATTTGTTAGATCCTAATTATAAAACTGGTATTACCTATTTAGCTATGGCTATTTCAGGTTGGGCGGCAGGAACCATTTATACGAAAAAATATGCCCATAAGAGTGAGAATATCTTTTTAGACTTATTCTATCAATTTGCTTATGCAGCAGTGGTTCAACTGGTCATTGCTTCTTTGGTTTCTCCCTCAACGGATTTTAGCCAATGGACATGGCAAAGTTTAAGTGCTATTGTTTATTTGGGAGTGTTTGGTTCGGTAGTGGGTTTCTTCTGTTATAATTACGCACTAAAACGAGTAAGTCCTACCGAAGTTTCTATTTTGTCATACTTCAACACCATTATCGCCATCTTTTTAGGTTGGTTGATTCTTAATGAAACGGTTACCTACGATTTACTGATTGCTACCGTTTTAATTATACTTGGCGTATTCATTACCAACTATAAAAGGGCCGAAGCAAAGTAGTTAATTCGAATAAGTTTTAAGTTAATGAGTTGATGGATTTATTCCTTAACTTTCATTATGCGTATACCTGAAGAACTTATTCATTTGATATGGCAGCTGAGGCTTTATGATAGTGCCGAGCTGCAAACTACTGATCATGAACCTATACAGGTTTTAAATGGTGGTTATGCCAATAAGCATGCGGGGCCCGATTTTACAAATGCCAAAATCGTGATTGGACAAACCACTTGGGTGGGGCAGGTAGAAATTCATTTGAAGTCTTCCGATTGGTATGCCCATGGTCATCAAAATGATGCGGCCTACAATAATGTAATTTTACATGTGGTGCTAGATGATGACACGCAGGTTCAAACCGCAGATGGTGCCACATTACCTACACTTTCTTTAAAAGGAAGAATTACCGAGCAGTTGTTGGAGAGATATCAATTGCTGATTGGTGCTGCTTATACTTTTCCCTGCGAGAAACAGATTGGTGAAATTGACAGCTTTGTAATCAAAGGTTTTTTACCGAGGGTGTTGGTAGAAAGGATGGAACAAAAATGCAAAGAGGTTTTTGAGCGCTTGGAGCAACTCAATGGTAATTGGGATGAGACTTTCTATCATTTTATGGCCAGAAGTTTTGGTTTTAAGGTAAATGCTTTGTCGATGCAGTTGTTGGCGCAAAGCTTACCACAACATTTATTTGCTAAGCATAAAGACCAAGCGATGCAGATTGAAGCACTAGTTTTTGGTCAGGCAGGTTTTTTAAACCAAACATTTGAAGAGGAATATCCTAGTTTGCTAAAACAGGAATACGCTTTTTTAAAGAAAAAGTACGGCTTACAGGATATTGGTGTTGCCTTATGGAAATTCTTGAGGATGCGTCCGCAAAATTTTCCCACGCTTAGGCTAGCGCAATTTGCAGCATTGATTGTAAAATCAAACCATTTACTCTCTTCGGTGTTAGAAGTGAAGAAAATAAAAGAGCTACACCTGTTGTTTGAGGATTTGCCCGTAAATAAGTTTTGGGAAACGCATTACCACTTCAATAAAGAAGCGGCGCATGTGAATGTGCAATTAGGTAAGCAATCCATTGATAACATTTTGATCAATACGGTAAGCTTGTTTTTATTTGCTTACGGGAAATATACCCAGCAAGCGAACTATCAGACAAGAGCATTTTATTTGCTGGAAAGTATTGCTGCGGAGCAAAACAAAGTGATTTCGCAATATGAAAGTGCGGGGGTAGAGATAGAAAACGCATATCAAACACAGGCATTGTTGCAATTAAGGAAAAATTATTGCGATCATAAGAAATGTTTGAGCTGTGGAATTGGCCTCAAGATTTTGAAGAGATAATGTTTGAGTATTTTGATGCTTAGTTGTTAAAATACAGATGGATAGTGAAAATATTTTAAGTAAATTTAGCTTAAGGCTAAGAGGGAAAAAGTTGTAGGGTAGTGTTTTCTTGCCGATAATACTGTTCACCTGAATTTCTTAACATAGGTCAAGAATTTAGGATTTGAGTTGCCTTAGCTTTGCAATCATTATTTGTAGTTAAACTAAACTTTAATAATTAAAATCAGAAAAATGAGAAAATTACTTTTTGCGCTTCCTGCGCTTCTTTTAATGGCGTCTTGTGGAGGTTCGTCGAACAATACGGCAACAACAAGCGAGCAGACTGCTGCTGAACACAAAGGTGAAACCTTCATGATTGACACTACAACTACTTCGGTAGATTGGAAAGGTGCGCACAAAGGTGGATTGGCTCCACGTTGGGGTAAAATCAAAGTTACTTCTGGAACTATTTCGGTAGAAAAGGATTCAGTGAATGGCGGTGAGTTTATCGTGGATATGAAATCTCTTCAAGTTGATCCAGCATCGGTAACAGAAGAAGGTAAAAAAGCTACAGATCTAGAAGGACACTTGAAAAGTCCAGATTTCTTTGATGTAGAGAAAGCACCAACCGCTAAATTTGTGATTACTAAAGTGGCTCCATATACTGCAGCTGATGGCGCTAGCTTAGTTGCTGATCCTAATTATTTTATCAGTGGAAACTTGACCCTTAAAGACAAAACATTAAATGTTACCTTCCCTGCAAAAGTTCAAGTGACTGCAACTTCAGTTACTGCTTCAGCTAAGTTTGTGATTGATAGAAGTGCTTGGGGTATCAATTATAAAACAGAAGGTAGTCCTGAAAACTGGATGATTTCAAAAGATGTAGAAATTGGCCTTACGCTTAACGCAAAAAAATAAGTATTTAATAACCATAGGTTAAATTATAGTGAACAGTCCGGCAATCTTTTGTCGGACTGTTTTTTGTATGCAGGTAATTCTGTATCGTTGGGCTAATTTTTCTGAATACGAACATTTCTAGGCATGGTCATATCAAAACCTCGAAATGTCACGTTATAAAATTCGAATTTAAAATGTAGTGCTTATCTATTAATTTTGTAAATTAGAATATAAAATCAGATCAAATGTTTCAGCGGATAGTTACTTTTTTTGAACAACGCAGCTTTGGAGTGTCGGCTTATTTGGCCAACAAATTAAACATGAGTACCGCTAAGGTACGTCTGTTTTTTATCTATTCTTCGTTTTTGGCCGTGGGCTTTCCGATCCTGTTCTACATTTTAGCAGCAGTAGTTTTGGATATCAGGAACTACATGAAGCGTATTAGATTGAGGGTTTGGGAATAATTTAATTTACGATTTTAGAATGACGATTGACGATTTGATTAAGAAGTTGCCATTTCATTACTAACTGCGTAAGTTACTTTTAACTTTCAACCTTTAACTCGTAACTCCGTTAATCGTCGTCCCTTAAAATTTCTGCAATTTCGTTAAATCCTTTTTCGGCAGCTAAGTCAGCAGGTAGTTTACCGCCTTCCATTCTTAAGGTTACTTCGGCACCGTGCTCTAGCAAAAGAATAATCATTTCGATATTTCCCAATTGGGCAGCACTGTGCAAAGGTGCCACGCCTGATTTTTGGCATACATTAGGATAAGCACCAGCATCCAATAGCATTTTGGCAATATTGTAGTTGTTGCTTGCTACGGCAGAGTGGATTGGGAAAACGTTAAAGCCATTTTTGCTTGGCAAGTTTACCTCGGCGCCTTTTAATACCAGGAAACGAGCAATTTCTTCGTGACCAAAATAACAGGCCAATCCAAGAGGGGTAAAGCCGTCTACCGAGTATTCGTTAACAATCTTTGGATTTTTAAAAACAAGTAGGGTAACATCATCAAATTTGCCTACCGCACAAGCATCAAAGATGTTTAATTCGGGCATAAACTCCACAATGGCGTTGGCAATGTCCATTTTTTTATAGTAACAGGCCAATAGCATGGGCGAGATCTGATGAGAAGTCAGTTGCGTTGCCAAGCTAGGTTTTTGCGACAAAAGTGCTACAATTTCCTCTAATTGGTTGTTTTCTATAAGTGTTTCGAGTTGCGTGATGTCCATTTTTTAAATTAGTTTTCGCCAACAGGTTAAATTAACGAAAATTAATTAACATTTTTAAAACAAAAAATCCTGCACAGTTAGCGGCTGTGCAGGATAAAACTAAAATAAAAAACCTATACAATAAATTAATTGCTGAACATGTTTAAGACTATACAGCTTTAATAAGGTTTAAAGCCTTGCTTTAAATTTCGAGGTAAATAAGCAAATAAGTTAAAGGTGGTGAAAGCAAAAGAATATAAACAGTTTCTTATATTTGTTCATTAAAATTATAAACGATACGATGTCGGTAAGGGGAAATTCATTTAAATCCAATTCTTTTAAACAAAATGCAGAATCAGGTAAGAGTGGGCCAAAAACTAGCCCTAAAGAGCCCCGAGTAAAAGCCGAATATCTTCCAAAGTTTAACCTTCAGGACGGACGATTGGTTAAAATTATCGGTTTGCTGTTCATTATCTTCTCCATTTATTTCTTGGTGGCTTTTACCTCTTACATTTTTACGTGGGAAGAAGACCAGAGTTATGTCATTGACGCCAATGGAGGTTGGAGTAATCTGTTTAAAAGCATAGACGAACTAAAACAAAGCGGTGTTGAAGATCCCATTGTACAAAACTGGTTGGGTAAAATAGGCGCTTTATTGTCGCACCAATTTATTTACGAATGGTTTGGTGTTGCATCTTTCTTGTTTGTATTTGTGTTTTTTGTGATTGGCTATCGCCTGCTGCTGAAAGTAAGGATATTTGCCATCGAGAAAGTATTAGCCTATAGCTTCTTTTTCTTATTGTTCCTGTCTTTGGCTTTCGGTTTCGGACATTCGTTTTTTGCTAAAACTCCTCACTTCCTCGAAGGAGAGTTTGGCTATTGGAGCAACAAACTGTTAGAAGTACAGATTGGCAGAACTGGTGTAGCAGGTTTATTGATTTTCTTAGGCCTTTCGGTACTTATTGTGGCCTATAACATCGACTTTAAGATTCCTGAAAAACAACCAGCGCCTAATCCAAGAAGGATTATTGATCCGGAAGTTCCTGAAAATATCCAACTGGAAGATGAAACCAAATCTGAGCCAGTAGAGTTCAGTTTGAATGATAGATATAGGAACCAACAGAAGTTAGAACAGAACATTACTTTAACACCTAGCAGGTTTGACAGAAAAGAGCCAGAGGTGGAAGACGATGATAATAGTGGCATTCCACTACCTACCAATGTGTTGCTGACACCCACAGTGGCTGCACCCGTAGTGGCTCCTGTAGTAGAAACATTGAGTCCTGCAGCTAGCTTGTCCATGGAAATAACTCCAACGCCAAAAGCAGAAGAGAGGATAGAAGAGCCTACGTTTACGATTGAGAAAACGGAAGAAGAAGCTAAGTCGGATGAATTGGTAGATCAATTTGGAACTTATGATCCTACCTTGGATTTATCTAACTATAAGTATCCGCATTTAGATTTGTTAGAAAATTATGGCACCAACAAAATCTCGGTAAATGCTGATGAATTGGAAGCCAATAAAAACAAAATTGTAGAGACCCTAAATCACTACAATATTGAAATTGATAAGATCAAGGCGACTATTGGTCCAACAGTAACGCTTTACGAAATTATTCCTGCGCCAGGGGTTCGTATTTCCAAAATCAAAAACTTGGAAGACGATATTGCCCTAAGTTTGGCCGCTTTGGGTATCCGTATTATTGCGCCAATGCCTGGTAAAGGAACTATTGGGATTGAAGTGCCTAACTCTCATCCTGAAATGGTGGCAATGAGAAGCGTGTTGGCTACCGAAAAGTTTCAGCAGTCGAATATGGATTTGCCTATTGCTTTGGGTAAAACCATCAGCAATGAGGTTTATATTGCCGATTTGTCTAAAATGCCTCACTTATTGGTAGCGGGTGCTACGGGACAAGGTAAATCTGTAGGGATCAACTCCATCTTGGTATCCCTGCTTTATAAGAAGCATCCTTCACAATTAAAATTTGTATTGGTTGACCCTAAAAAGGTGGAGCTTACACTATTCAACAAAATAGAGCGTCATTTCTTAGCTAAATTGCCAGGCGGAGAAGATGCCATCATTACCGATACCAAAAAGGTAGTACATACTTTGAATTCATTGTGTATAGAAATGGATCAACGTTATGATTTGTTGAAAGACGCGATGGTGAGGAACTTGAAAGAGTATAACGAAAAATTCATCAAGCGCAAGCTAAATCCAAATAATGGTCACCGTTTTCTACCTTATATTGTTTTGGTAGTTGATGAGTTTGCCGATTTGATCATGACGGCTGGTAAAGAAGTGGAAACACCAATTGCCCGCTTGGCACAGCTAGCTCGTGCCATTGGTATTCACTTGGTGTTGGCTACGCAACGTCCATCTGTAAACGTAATTACAGGTACCATTAAAGCAAACTTCCCTGCCAGATTGGCGTTTAGGGTACTGTCAAAAATTGACTCCCGTACCATTTTAGACAGTGGTGGTGCTGATCAATTGATTGGTAGGGGTGATATGCTTTTAGCCACTGGTAGCGACTTGATTAGGCTACAATGTGCTTTTGTAGACACTCCTGAGGTAGACCGAATTTCTGATTTTATTGGTAATCAACGTGGCTATCCTGATGCCTACTTATTGCCTGAGTATATCGATGAAAATGGGGAAGGTTCTTCTAAAGAATTTGATCCAGATGATAAAGACCCATTGTTTGAAGATGCGGCCAGATTAATCGTTATGCATCAACAAGGTTCTACTTCATTGATCCAAAGAAAAATGAAATTAGGTTATAACAGGGCAGGTAGAATTATTGATCAATTGGAAGCTGCGGGAGTAGTTGGTCCGTTTGAAGGTAGCAAGGCAAGAGAAGTTTTAATTCCTGATGAATACGCTTTGGAACAATTCTTGAGTAACCTTAACAATAGTTAAAAAGATTTTAGAATAATAGATAAAATGAAGAGAGCAATCATAGCGTTTTTAGCACTAGGTGTTTTTGCTTCTGTAGCATCAGCACAAACAGATCCTAAAGCGAAAGCAATTTTAGCAGAAGTAAGTAAAAAATATCGTTCGTATGATGTGGTGAAAACTGATTTCACCTTTACTTTGGATAACAAACAAGCCAAGGTTAAAGAAACGCAACAAGGTACTTTATACGTAAAAGCTAATGCTAATAAATACAAAGTAGCCATGACCAACCAAGAGTTGATCAGTGATGGTAAAGTACAGTGGACTTATTTGAAAAATGATAAAGAAGTGCAGATCAATAATGTAGATCCTAGCGGTGAAGCTTTAAACCCTGCCAAAATATTCACCATTTACGAAAAAGGCTTCAAGTACATTTATACTGGTGAGCAAAAAGTAGGTTCAAAGGTTTATCAAATGATTGATTTGTCGCCTACTGATATCAAGAAAAATGTATTTAAAGTGCGTTTAAGCATTGATAAAGCAGCTAAGCAAATTGCCAACATCGTTATTTTCGAAAAAAACGGCAATACTTACACTTACAATGTGAAAACGTTTTCACCTAACATTAAAGTTCCTGAAACTACCTTCGCATTTGATGCCAAGAAATATCCAGGAGTAGAAGTGGTTGATTTGAGATAATTAAAATTAATTATACATCGAAAAGGGTTTAGGTTAGTAGCTTAAGCCCTTTTTTATTATCTTCGAAAATCACGCAGAACAACTATTTTGAAGATTACTTTTTTAGGTACGGGCACATCGCAAGGCATTCCAGTAATTGGTTGTAAATGTGCTGTATGCCAGTCTACCGATAAAAGGGATAAGCGATTAAGAGTTTCTGTGTGGGTAAAAACTGCCGATAAAAGCATTGTAATTGATAGCGGTCCCGATTTCAGATACCAAATGCTACGGGCAGGGGTAGAGGACCTAGATGCCATTCTTTATACCCACGAACATAAAGATCACGTGGCAGGATTGGATGATATTCGTCCTTATAACTACATCCTTAAAAAGAGAATAGACATTTTTGCAACCGAGCGGGTGCAGGAGGCTTTGAAAAGAGAATTCCAATACATTTTTTCTGATGTGAAATATCACGGTCTGCCGCAAATTAACTTGCATACCATTACAGGTGAATCTTTTGATATTGGGGAAACTACCATTGTTCCCTTTGAGGTAATGCACTACAAACTGCCTATTTTGGGTTATCGCATTGGTGATTTTACTTACATCACGGATGCCAAAACCATTAGTGAAGCATCCTTAGAAAAAATAAAAGGAACCAAGGTTTTAGTGCTTAATGCGCTACAGAAAGAAGATCATATTTCTCATCTAACATTTTCTGAAGCCATTGAAATGGCCAATAAAATAGGGGCAGAGATGACCTATTTTACTCACATTAGCCATAACTTGGGATTACACGAAGAAGTGAGCAAGGAATTACCAGAACATATTAAACTGGCTTACGATGGTTTAACCATTGAGCTGTAGTTTGGTTTTTTACTTGGTTAGTTGTTTAGTTAGCCTTTCAAAAACAATTTAACAAACCCGCAGGTTTTTTCAATTCAAATGATATCTTTGCAGCATTAAGATACCCAGGTGGCGAAATTGGTAGACGCACCATCTTGAGGGGGTGGCGCTGGCAACGGCGTGGCAGTTCGAATCTGCTTCTGGGTACTTCACCGGAGTTCAAGTTTTTTTTAATCTTGGCTCTGGTTTTTTTATGTCGTAACCTGTTGTTTAACTCGTGGATAAGTGACGCAGCACAGTTCAATTCCATAGTTCGATGTGTTTCGCCATCGAAGACCCATTTCCCCGAAAACATGGAACTTACGATATGCCGCTTACTGGGGGATATTCCCAAAGTGGCCACCTTATTTTTCTTCAAAGTGGCTACTTTTAACGAAATCTACAAACTGATTGCGGCAACAGAAAAAGATGCCGAATCGTTCTATGTGAAAAAGAATGGGGCAGCCGGTACGCGTCTGCGTAAAGCTTATCTGGAAATCAAGAACCTGGCCGCTGAAGGCAGGATTGAAGTTCAGTAGTTGAAAAACGAAAAATAAATAACAGTTAATACTGTTTTGGGGAAAGGGGCTGGTCGGTAGACCAGCCTTTTTGGTTTTGGTGGGATTTAAAATTTAGCCAGTTTTTTATATTTTTATCAACATTGGAACGTCTATTTGGCTATACAATGCAAAAAAATAACAACCAAATAGGTTAATTAAATTAATACTTTATCAAATTAACGTCTTTCATGAAAAAAATATCACTAACAAATCCTCCGAGCACGGCAGGAGAGATTTCAGAAATTAGCAGTACAATCTTAGGTGCGCTCACACCAGATCAGTTATTTGCAGCGGATAGCATGGCATTTTGCTACCATACGCTTACCTTCTTCGACTTCCAGTCTGGGGATCTAGATCCAACTGATCAGGATAGCATAAGAAATGGGTGTTTTCGAGTATGTCAAATGTTAGGCTGGGATACAGACCCTTTCCACAAGGAACTTGGACATGTCAAACAGGAAATTGATTTCGTAAAGCATTACATGCAATTTTTTCTTGGCTATGAAAAGGTGCCAGGTGAAATTTTGGCTGAATTATCCTCTGTGGTGGAATCTGATCTTAAAGCAATCAATGATCGGATTGCCGTCTATGAGAACGTATCCTTTATTCAGGTAGGGGAAAGGCCAAGAAATCACGGTGAAAAGACAATAAGAGCATTCTATGACCGTTGCCTGGAAGAAAGGGATGCCATTGAAAATTACAAATTAAACCAGATGCGAGAAAGGGCCCGCACAAAAGCTGCAGCAGGTAATCCATTTGGTTCGAGCATAGCTTTCTTTGACGCTTATTTTGACCACCCGTACAAAACGACTTACCAAAATTCGGGTAAGCTTTTCGACCATTCCAAAATCGATAAGGTGGCCCATCGTGTCGGCTCATTCACTATCGCAGAAGCAAAAGAGCTTAAACTTCTATACCAAGCTGATAAAGCTGCTTTCTACGAGAAATTGTTCGATAAGCTTCCAGTTCGGGATAGCCTTAAGCTATTAGCGCAATACGTAGAATTTTTGCCGTTGGTAAATCCACAGCGTCATACTATATTCAAAGAAATGGAGGGCTTATATAAAACTAAAAGCTGGTTTGGTTTTTATGCATTGGGGTTGACACAGGTAGAGGGGCTATTTGGTGATATGTGTCAGGTCTGTAATCCTAATTTCTACAATCCTAAAGCAAGTCTGCCGGACAAAGTTAAAATCGTTCGTGACTACTACCCACATTCGGAGACCAGATTGGACTATTTTGAGTTTGAAGTGCCAAATCAAAGAAATGCCTTTCTACATAAAGGTACCTCTATCAGACTCGGCGATGCAGTGCAGCATGATATTCAAATATTGTGTAATGACCTGTTGCTGGATCTTTTGGAATGCTTAAGAATATTTTCGGTTTTAAATGTCGATGCTATCTATTTGAATAGACTGCTTAGAAAGCCGTCAATCACTGAATTCCATTCAATCGAAAGTTTTTGTGCATATGCAGATATGGTGCACGATGTCAATTTAAAAAGGCAATATCATTTTTTTGAGGAAAGGATCAATAACCTGAATGATACTGTGTTTCCAGATTATATTTTTAATATAGCATTTGAAATTAATGACGTCTTCAATGATGCTTATAATGAGTTCGCAAGTTTTTTTAACGAAGTGTTAAAAGACAAATTGGTTAATTCTCCATCTCTGGATGCTATAACAAATAAAGAGTTGGCTCCAATAAGTTTAGCTGGATTGTATATTCCTTACGATGTACAAAGGTCACTTGACCGATTGATGCACATCTCTCAATTTGGATACTTTTATGAGAGGATATTTAAAACCTCTAGATTTTCTAAAGATACCCTTAAAACACTAAAAGCTTTTTATTCAAGCAATAAAATGACTCTAAAAAAGCTAAGTTTTATAGCTGACAAAATTAAATCTGGAAAATAATTATGTTGGACTGAGCTTTACTTGTCGGAAACGACATCAATAATCTATCTCCTGGAATCAGCTGGGCGGATTTGCTGACTAAAATTACAGACTTCTGCTGTGTTTCAGGTCGTATCGACATCCATGAGAAAAAAACTTTTCCCTTACTTTACGAGGAAATTTTTCTTAGTGCTTTGCGGCACCGTAGGATCGAGGAAAAGTATTTGAAAACCTTTATCGCATCACAGGTTTCGACCATTTCGCAGAATGAAATTCACGAATCAATACGTGCCATGCAGCCTGCGCATGTGATGACCACGAATTACGAATACGCCTTGCAGGGTACTGTACCAGCGAAAAATACGGGGGTGGTGGCCGAAACGCTGTATAGCATCTTTAGAAAAAAACGAGCTTCATGATATAACTTATTGGCACTTGCATGGTGAAAGTAATTATCTGATTTCCATCAATCTCCGCTATGAACATTATTGCGGCCAATTGCAGAATATGCGCAACTATGTGGTTAACGGAACATCGTACCAGAGTAAGCAGGTGCAGAAAGAGGCATTGGAAAAAAAGACTAGAAAAAGGCGGTATACTTGAAATCCAGTCCTGGATTGATTTGTTCTTTACCAGTGATGTACACATTTTTGGCCTGGGACTGGATTTTGTAGAAACTGATCTTTGGTGGCTGCTGACCTATCGGGCCAGGAGCAAGTTTTATAAGAACAAAATACAGGTGAAAAATAAAATCTACTATTATGTCCCTGAAGATTACGTGGTTTCCCCCAGTATAAACTCGATCTGTTTAAGGCGAATAATGTGAAAGTCGTACCCTTACCCAAACCAACAAAGCTCGATTATTATCGTGCGGTAGTGGCATATGTCCGTTCTATTTGATAATCAAAATTTTTCATTGTCTCTAATTTAACTGTTAATGAAAAACTTCTGGTGCAGAACTAATAATCCCTTTCTATAAATCGACGTTTTCTTTCGTAATCACCATATTTCAAGGCAGAACTTTCTTCCGCCAGTACATATTTTTTTATCGGTATAAGGCCTATTCCCACTTTAGATTTCTCTAAAATTGATAAAATATTTCTCCAGTCTGAGGCTTCGATGTCTCCAATTATAACATCACCCGAATAACTTCCTCCATTTCCCCTCCACCAGATTTGTTTGAAATCCTCAACCTTAGTATTTTGTGATACGTATTCCAACAGGACAGTTTCGAAAAGTTGTTTTCGTTCATGTCGCACGATATCGACTACCAAATTAATTCTTTTGGGGTCGGCAGATTTTTTTCTTACATAATCAATTAAAAAATTATCAGCGCGAATTCCCTGATCTTGATCAAGGTTTCTGAAAAATGTATTCAAATAGATTGGAAGTATCGCATAGTAATCAATTTTTTCTGCGAAAATCTCGAAAATCTGGTAAAGAATTTCTTCTATACCGTCGATGTTCCAGATCAATTTAAAGCTTCTATGTTCATCACCATGACCAAAGTCTCGGTCACTGTATAAGCTATTTACAAATTCCAAAAGAAAGGTTGGAGATTTCTCTGTAATTCTTTGAAATGCCTCTAGTTCGTAGTCGAAATGATCTTGCAGTTTGAACTGTTGAAGATAAGCCTTTTTGATTATGTCGAAATCCTCTCCAAGTTGTTCAAAATGAGTGCTGAAAAAATCCATCCATATCCGGATTCCTACCTTCTGATTGTTTTTACTCAGGATTATTTTAATTATTTTGTTGTAGAGATTATTGTCTATCCTATTGAATTTCTCAAACCTATCAAGCTGCAACATAAGAGGCTCATCTATCGAATTTATCGTTTCCAATAACTGAGAAACCTGTTCTTCAGTAATTGCCAATGCGTCAATGCCATCAAAAAACGAGATTTTCCATTCCAACTTTAACTTAAAATCATTGCTGTTAATCATATCCCAGAAGTGGTCAATATGATTCTGCTCCGTTAATTGATTTCTAAGGCTTACTCTTGGAACGAAATTTATAACATTTTTGTCCTCAATAATTTTTTTATAAAAGTGATTTCCGATACTGAAATCAGATTTGAAATTTTCATCTATAATTAATTCTAAAGAATTATTATAATTCCACTCATTTTTAGCCGCTTTTTTTAGATATACAAAGTCACTATAAAATTGATCTACCTCTTCTTTTTGGTTGAAAACAAAAGATGACCTGATTTCTTCTTCCTTCAGCTTTTCATATTCACGGTGTCCTCCAAATTCATACATTTCCTTATCTCTCAATCTGTTCCAGTCTATTTTTAGAAACATACTGTAAGTCGTATTTACAAAATGAACTTCCAGCCGATCAAAATCAGGACTATGCACTTCCATTCTTTTCCACCAACGGATTTGGTTCTGTACATATCGACAATGCTCAAAAGAATCGTTTTTTAGATGGGTGTCAATAATGCCGATCATAAATGGGAGATCATAAGCCATAATTTCCTTGGTAACATCTGGATTCACAGCCGCGTAGCTTTCCAAAAATTCCATCGCCTTTTCCGGGTTAAGGTCGAAATTAAGATTTATAGCCTCGAATAACAGCTTTCGACAATGCTGAATATGTCCGTTATTTGGTATCGGGTAATAATAAAACGAAAACGAATTATGGCGTCCGCCCTCACTATGCTGAAATTTGTACCTTAACAATGATTGTGATAACTCGAACAGTACAAGCGCATATAAATTTGGTAGAACGCTAATCTTTTGGATAACAAACTCGATTAATATTTCCTGCCTGTAGAAACCAGATTGTTCATCCGTCCAATCAAATAGAAGTTTTTCTCTTATTTTGTGGATGAGTTCTGGTAAATGTCTAGGAATTTTTTCTATATAACTGAAAGCTAATGCTAAAGCGTCATTTAGTGTTTCAGTATGTCGGAAGTATTCGCCGATTAACTCTAGCGTTTCATCTTTATTATATGAGAATGCATTACGGTCATAATCCACAATATATTCTTGAACGGATGTTTCTTCCAGATTTGTGATTTCATCATAAAGATATTCAAAGGTTTCCATCCGCAAATAGAACCAAAAAACGTCTAAGAAAGAATATGCTTTATCTTTATCACTTTTGATTCCGTTCCAATACTTAATCAAATCTGGTTTAAGCTTGTTCATCACTTTCTCTGGCCCAAATGTATTGTTTGAAGCAATTACACACTCTCTAAATCTTGGTTTATCTTTTTCAAAGTATTTTTCAAGTAGCAGATGGAACGATAATAAATTGTCTTTTATAAAAGCACGATAGAAGAAATATGTGGCAATGTTTTGTTCTGGAATTTTAACGTGCTCAAATTGGATTTCCACCAATTCCATTTTTTCCAGAATGTCAATGGTATCGAGAAACGTACTGAAATCAAGCTCAAAATTTTCAAGAATAGGTGTGATCAATTCACGATCCTTGTAAGGTAATGTATAGAAAAAGCCGATAAGTCCAAGACACTGTAGGCTGATATTATTAGAAAAATCTTTATGATCTTTAACGAAGGTTGCGAAATACTGCTCGAACAGATCCGATACATCATGTAAAACAGAAACACTTTGGTGTGCTTTTGCCAACAGAGCAGCCATAATTGCAATCCGTGGATTTCCGTCTGCTATTCGAATGATTTCTTTAATATATTTTTCATTCAAAATCTGGAAGGAATCAGATCTTACGATATCTCGGATCGCTTCATCTGTCAATTTGTAAAGGTCGATTCGAATAGGAGCAAACTCTCTACATAGTGCTTCAACTTCTCGATAGGCGTAGTCTCTGACTGTAATGACAACCTTTAATTTTCCGGTTCTTATTGCTCTATACAGTCCAGTTATTTGCGAGAAAGCATCAATTCTATTCGCATCATCCACAAATAATATGTAATTGTTTTGAGAATTAATATACTGAAAAAGATCATCCAAAAGAGTATGGTTCTTATAGGATATGCAATAGGCTTGATAATCTAGGTGCTCAGCAAGATAACTCTTAATTGCCTCAAGAGATAGTTTGGTTTTCCCAACTCCCGGAGCTCCAGTCAAAATGATAAAATCAGAGGCATCGAGAGAATTTTTCAAATCAATAAGCTCATTCTCACGATGGCTGAAAATGTTATTCAAGGGTGTTGCAATATAGTTTGATGCCTTATTGTATTCCAGAATAAATTGTTCCATTGATACAACCTGCCCTGTATCTAATGGCAGTCCCAAATAGTAGTGTGCAAGGTCTCGGTGGTTTAGGTGCAATTCAATTGATAGAGAATCCCTAGAAATTATTGTAAGCCTTATCCGTGTATTGTTCAATTGGGATCTTATCTGCTCCATTTCGGACGCATTTAGATTAAAGTTTATGCACAGGATAATCTCAGCAATTTGTTCATGCTCAATATCTGTTTTGTTAGTATCTAAACATTTTTGCACGTCTTCAACCAATTTACTTGCGCCAAGAGTGACGTTTGTAGAGCATTCAACAAAAATGTATCTTCCATCTGGCAACAGAAAGAACGAATCAGGTGTACCTATCCTCGTTTTCTGCTTACCGGACATACTTCCGGTTCTGGAATAAGCCGCATAGTTATCATTTCTGATCGCCAAATAGCTATCACAAAGTTCTTGGAAAATCGTCTCGTTTATATCTCGAATCGCATTTTCAATTGACTGTAATCTGCTCATTCTACAATTATTAAAAAGAACTTAGGGTTTCTCTAAGCATTTTTTCTAAATCGGAATACCCTTTATATATCAAAAACCTTTTAGATTTCACATCTATTGGCAGATTTTCAGGTTCCCTAGATATTAAGACAATTGGCTTATCGATAGCCTGCGCAATGCCAAGTTCATACATTACATTGGGATTTCTGCCATTTACGTTTGCGATAATCAATCGAGACTTTACAATAAGCCTTAAAATTTCAGGAAAAATATCAGATTTAAAATTGCTCTCATCACCTCTTATACATTTAAAGCCATATCTCGTGCATACATCCCTGATAATTTGAAAATCAATATCGAACATTTTATGAAATGGGGTGAGCACGAATATCAGCTTGGAGTCAATCAATAAATCATTTTCAGTAATTCCGTTGGCCTTTAAAAAATCTGAATAATATATCTTTCGGGAGTTACTCAGCGGTGCCTCATTCTTTAAATACTCGTTGCGTAACAACAAGTGGTTAACATCTTTCCACCTTTCTTCATTTTGTATCAGTCGATCATTAATATTATAAATCTGTGTTTCCAAGGAAGAACGAATACTTTCAAGTATTACTTTGTTTTCTTCTTCATTATATCTTGTTCTCTTTAATCGTCTTGAGATTAGCCAGGTAGATAGGGCGATGACAATGCTAATTGCAGCACTAAATACGACAGTTGATGTATTAATGTCCATTTTATTTGTTTTGAGAGGTTGTTTGTTGGGCCTTTTTTTCAACTACTGGAGTGAGCATACTAATCGATATACAAAGGCTCATTATCGATATAAACATATTTAATGAAAGAAAAATCCTCCATTGGTTGTTAGTGCCTGATATAAAATTTGACGCGCTTCTTTTTGATAAGAATATAATCAGAACCGCTGCGATAAAATTCGCAAGCATGCACACCAGTCCAACATTTCTATTACTTGCATTAGAGATCACAATTGCAATCAGAAGTGATATTGAAAGAAATACAATGTCTATTGGCAATTCACAAACTGATTTAATTGCCGCAGGTAAATCGACAACCTGATCGATGAATAATTTTAAAATATACGTGATAAAAATCAACAATATCGGTAGTATGATTTCGAGAGAGCTCATATAGTATTAAGTTTTAGCCAGTTCTACTGGTTTATGGTTGAAAATTAAATCTAAGATAGGTATTGCCTTTGATAAGCTCAATATTTTGCCTCCAACACCGGTTATTTTGAAATAATTTTTAAAGAGCTTTTTTCATTCAAGGCTGTTTGATGCAGCAAATTTCTGAAACGCAGGAGTCCCTTTCGTTCCAAATCCTCGATTATAGGCTCAATAAGCGATAAAAAGCGCTTTAAATGTTCAAAGTATTCCTCCTGATCGGTACACTTTTTGACAGCTAACAATTTGATTGTTAGCTGTTTTTTTTTAAAAAATTCTTTTAGTTCAAACCAATCTATTCGGCTTATTTTGATTATCTCAATGTTTGCATTTGCAAATGCTTGTGAATTTCAATTTTGAACTGTTTTAAGGCTAATCCTTGAAAAACAGAAGTTCATCATCATCTTAATTTAAGCATCATGGTTGTTTCTCAAAAAGCATTTTTTCCTTTGAGGTTTAGATTTAAAAAGTGATACTTGTAGTAATGAACTTATGAAAGCTTAAATATGCATTTATGGTATTTATTTGCAGTATTTAAGCAAAATCTCATCTGCCGATTTATAATCGAGGATTTGTATTTGAGATTGGTCAGCGCATGCTCCTCTTAAATTGTCGGGTGTTTGCTTGCAGTCCTGGCGATATATTGGTTTTCTAAGTCGTCTGTATCAAATCTAAAGTGAGAAGAAATTGTAAAAAAATGGCTTCAGTTCCAAAAATTAAAACTTATCATTTTCTTCCATATAAATATGGTTCGGAACTCTTGTTGGATATTGGACGTATTGAAACATTGAACCATTATGTATTAGATAGTACATTACATCAGTGTAGTTTTTACGAAATTATTTTTATTGAAGAAGGAGCGGGCACTTTTACACTAGACGAAAAAAGGACATTAATAACACCTCGAACTGTTATTTTTACAAGTCCTGGGCAAGTGCGTTGTTGGGAAATTGAAGAGGATTTAAGGGGCTATGTATTATTTTTTGAAAAGGACTTTCTCCATCTTTTTTTTTCAGACGAACTATTCCTATATCGTTTTCAATATTTCCATCAATATTCACGTCCAAACGACATGCAGCTGTTGGATACGCCATTTGTAAAATGCTTAGCGCTTTTATATGGGATAGAAGAGGAGTTTGGGCAGCTTCAGAATGATAGCAACCATTTGATCAGGTCACTTTTATATCAATTATTGGTGCTTCTCAATCGATATTACGCGGGTGCCTACAATGTTCAGAGAGACACCTATGTTCATCCAGATTTTTACAGGTTTAGATCTTTGTTGGAAAAGCAATTTGTAAATAGCCAGAGTGTTGAAGCCTACTCAAAAATGCTCAATGTCAGCTCGGGATTCCTCAATAAAATTTGCAGGCAATTTAGCGGGTTAACAGCTCAACAAATGATTCATTACAAGCTGATTTCAGAAATAAAGAAACAGCTTTATCAAAAAAAATCCTCAAAAGAGATTTCCTACGAGTTTGGCTTTTCAGATCCTTCTAATTTTAACCGTTTCTTTAAAAAATTTACAGGTACCACACCTCAGCAGTACCGGAAGAAGATTTAAATGACCATTTTGAAGATAAAATGACCATTTTAATGGGATAAGCATGTTCTAATTTTACAAAAAAAAGAACATGGTAAAATATACATTTAGCCTTCTCTTGTTTGTGATAAGCGTACTGGTTGTACAAGCAGAACAATTATATGTTAATCCTCGGACTGGTAATGACACAAATTCTGGAATAAAGGAACGTCCATTAAAGACAATTATTGAAGCAGCTAAGCGTGTAAACTCAAATAAAGAGAAAGGAGCAACTACCATCTTCCTGTCAGAAGGTGTACACCTGTTAACCCAAACCGTTATATTCACTAACGATAAGTATACGCTTAAAAACCGTCTTGTTATTTGTGCAGATGTTATGCCTGACGATCCAGGCTGGACACCTCAAAAAATGCCGGTTGTAGTAACAGCAGTGCCGCTTATGCCAGGTATTGGCGGAGAAGAAGCCAAAGGTATACAGCCAGAGGTTAGCCATGTGACCATTGAAGGTCTAAGATTTACTGGCAGTCCAGATTACGCTCATATAGATGGAAATAATCTACGTCGTTCCTATCCAATATGGCGTAATGGAAAAAAATTGGACGATCTACTTATATCACAATGCCTATTTGCTGGAGATGTTGATGTATTGCCTTTACATGTGGGGGTTATAGCCAATGGTTATGGCCTAGTTATCGACCATTGCGTTTTCTTCAACTGTAAAAATCCAGTTGTTTTTTGGCAAACTGATGGAAGAACAGGTAGCCGTAATGCGATGCGTTATTCGCTAGTGTATGGGTGTTATTTCAGTGGTGTTTGGACTACGAATAGTACCAATGGAGAAGATTTCGATTTTCATAACAACATCATCGCAAACAGTAGTACGGTATGGATAAGAGAAAAAGGCAGTACACGCCATTACAAAGTTTCTGATTGCATTTTTACTGACAATATCAATTTGGCAGGATATGCAAGTGGGCCGTTAAGTACGAATGACGCAACTTCAACAGAATTTTTGGAAATGAAAAACGTACAAACTACCGGAACTGTAAAAATTGAAAAAGATCAAAGTAAACGTAATTACCTGCAATTGGCGGAAGGTTCGGTCGGTTCGGAAATAAAGGCAGGACTTTTTAAAAAGAACCAATAGTTTTTTGGCTATCCTGCTCTATTCTTAGATTGATAACCACACTTCTACTACAAATGAAAAACAATTGAATAGTAACAAATTTTAAAAACAAAATTATGAAATCAATCTCAAAAAAAAACTTATTAGCAGCCATGTTCATATCACTAGGTGTCTTATTTTTAGTGTCATGCAAAAAGAAAAGTGATAACCCAAATAGTGGTAATAAAATTTCAATGAAAATGACTGTTACAGTAACAGGAGCTGATCAGAGCGATCAGGTAGATTTTCAGGTAAGTGCCGGAAACCATGATGCCAGCCAGTACGGAGCACCTGTTTGGAAAATGAATGGTACGACGCAAGGTAATCAGAATAGTATAATCATAGACGAAAAAAGTTTTATAGGGACGACAAAAACTTATGTGTTCGAAACCGTAAAACCATTTGATTTTGGGTCATTGAACGTTGTCGTATCCAATTTAGAGGGTGGACCGATAACTGCAAGCTATAAAACTGAAGTTAATGGTAAGGTGGAGACGAATGAAAATGTAGTGGTTGCAGTAGATCAATCTTACAATAAGGGATTCACGTATGGAACAAGTAGATAGACCTAATTGACGATTCTAGTTTATAGATTAAAAGAGCCTGTGTCATCAAGATCAGGTTCTTTTTTTTTCCTTTATTTCTGGTTGATTTTTTCCTGTCTTGCTCCATATTTTGAGTCTATATCAATCCCCAAGGATATTCTCAGATAGCTTGAGGGAATCGAATCACCTTAGCACCAATTAGGTAAAATTGTCGAGTGAGCCTTGTAGAATAATCTATTAAAAGCATCATTGGACGTAATGAGCATGTAAAAAATAGGGGCTGTATATCCTAGCAATTAGCCTTTATTATATTGAACAATAAAAAAGACATTCACATAAAAATCGCAGATAAAAAAGTAAAATCTTATATATTTACGCTCCTGTAAACAAACTACGGATCTCTACATCGTTTGATGAAAATATATACTGAACTTGATGATACTGAATTGGTCATCCTTTTGAAGAAAAAGGATCATCATGCTTTTACAGAGATTTACAATCGATATTCGGTATTGATGTTTTATAAAGTAAATCAGATGCTGAGGGATGAAGAAGTATCAAAAGACCTAATACAGGATTTGTTTGTAAGCATCTGGGATAAATCTGATCTGATTCAGGAAAACAATAACCTTTCTGGTTACTTATATGTTGGGGCAAGAAACCGTGTGCTCAAAATTATTCAAAGAAACAACCTACACAATGATCATCTGGCTTCCCTTGCTGCCTATGCTTCAGAGGTAAGTATGGAAACGATACAGGATATTGATGAACGCGAACTGAAGATTATTGTACAGCGAGAAATTGATAATCTTCCTCCAAAGATGAAGCAGATTTTTGAAATGAGCCGCCAGGATAATCTATCCCATGCGGAAATTGCCGCAAAATTAGGCCTGTCAGATCAAACGGTAAAAAAGCAAGTCAATAATGCTTTAAAGATACTTCGTACAAAGCTATCCGTTTATGCTCCATTAGGCATGATTATTCTGGAACTCTCCAAACGGAATTGAAAATAATCTGTCTGAAAATCAGCTTGTTGTTGTTTTTCTTGTTTTTTATCTACGCCCTCAATCATTTTCATGGCTATTACTTATTAAATCCGCATTAAGCGGTGACGCATGAATAGGGAAGAATCAAAAGAGTTACTAAAAAGATATAATGAAGGAAATGCTTCAACAGAAGAAATCCGTGTGGTAGAGCATTGGTTTGTTCAGCAATCTGCTATTGGTCAAAAAGAGCCAAGGGATGTAGATTATATGGCCATTAAGCAACAGATGTGGCACCATATTGCAGCTGGTGTTAGCCCTGTCAAAAAAACACATCGTTTATTCAGCAGGTTTAATATTGCTGCAGCTGCCGCCATATTGATTGTTGCTTTAGTTTCGATATGGGTTTATCTGGATCATAAAAATATAGCTACGCCTCAAATTGTTGCAAACGACATAAAACCTGGTAAAAACAAAGCGGTTCTTACTTTGGCTGATGGACGGAAAATAAACCTTACAGATGCCGGAAATGATACTGTTGCTAATGAAGCAGGGGTATTGATTACTAAAAATACGGAAGGACAATTGGTTTACCAGGTCGTTGGCAACACTTCAAAACAAGAAACGCTGCAGTACAATACTATTGAGGCACCAAGCGGCGGCAAGTGGCAGGTAATTTTGCCAGATGGATCAAAGGTGTTTTTAAATGCCTTATCCAGTTTAAAATATCCGCTGGGTTTTTCAAAAAAAGAAAGGAAAGTAGAATTGAATGGCGAAGCCTATTTCGAAGTCTTTCATGATGAAAAATCACCATTTAAAGTGTTGGCAAAAGGACAAACAGTAGAGGTATTGGGTACACATTTTAACATTTCGGCTTATGCTGATGATAAATTGGTTAAAACCACCTTGTTAACTGGAAGTGTAAAAATAGCTGCCGGAAATAATGCACTAATTCTTAAACCAGGAGAACAATCGCAGGTAAAATCAGGCCATATCAGTTTAGTGGAAAAAGTAGATTTAGAAGATGTAATGGCCTGGAAAAACGGCTATTTCAAATTTGATGAAAACCTTGAATCTATTATGGTTAAGGTATCAAGATGGTATGATGTAGATATTAGGTATGAAATTCAACCCGATCCGGAATTTAAATATAAAGGAGAAATCTCGAGGGATAAAAACCTTTCTGAGCTCCTGAATATGCTGGAATTTACAGGGAACGTACATTTTAAAATCGAAGGAAGGAGGGTAATCATTAAAAAATAATTACTAACCGATACGTATTCCTTAAAAAAAGCCAGAAGTGCTGAGAACACTGCTGGCCGATTGCCGGAATGCTTTTATAAAACTTTGAGATCTTATCAACCAAACCAGACAAACAAACTTAGCGAATATTGCCCGTTAAAGCAATATTGGGTATTCATTGCCTGCTGGTCGTTTGTCGTCAACTATGACGAAATGTATAAACTAAACACTAACCGATTCGTACCCAAAAGGTATGTGAAGAAACTATTGCTAATGATGCGACTAACCACCGTTATTTTAATAGCTACATTTATGCAGGTAAGCGCCAGTAGTTTTGGCCAGCGCATTACCTTAAACGCTAGAAACAGCACCTTAGAAAAGGTGTTGAAAGATATTCGACAACAAAGCGGATATGATTTTCTATTTAGCGAAAACCTGATCAAATTAAACAAACCTATTTCTTTTTCTGTACGTGATGCTTCAATCGAAGAAACGCTAGCGAAATGTTTTTCTGATCTGCCCATCACTTATAAAATCGATAATAAAACTGTTTTACTGAAGGCAAAAGAACCTTCTCTACTGGATAAAATTGCAGCTGTGTTTATGGGCGATGTCGAAATCAGGGGTCAGGTGGTTAATAAAAAGACCAACGAACCGCTCACAGGTGCAACCATGAAGGTCATGAATAAAAGGATTGGTACCGGAACAAACAGTAAAGGAGAGTTTTTTTTACCCAAGCTGGATGAGCACAGCGTCATTACTTTTAGCTATATCGGGTTCGATTCGGTACAGGTAAAACTCGATTTGTTAAGTGGATCAGCGGAAGGTAGTAATGTGTTTTCTAAAAATGTAACCATTACTAAAGTAAATAATGGTTATTTCATAAAGGTTGAATTGGAACCGTCTATTTCTTACCTCGACGAAATGATTGTGCAGGGGTATGGCGTAACCGATAGGAGGATGGCAACGGGAAACATCACCAAAGTAACGGCTAAAGAAATAGAAAAACAGCCTGTAATGAACCCTTTGATGGCTTTGCAGGGCCGCGTGCCCGGCATGGTGGTTACACCCACAAGTGGTTATGCCAGCGGAACTGTTAAGGTAGAAATTCGTGGGCGAAGTACCATCAATTCTAATTTTACATCAGATCCCTTATACATTATTGACGGCGTGCCATTAACCTATCTTGAAATTGGAGGGATATCCAGTTATCAAAATGGATCTACAGGAGTTAACCAATCCGGGAGTTATGCCGGAGGAGCTGGCCAAAGTCCATTTTTTAACATAAACCCGGCAGACATTGAAAGTATAGAAGTATTAAAAGATGCAGATGCTACTGCCATTTATGGTTCAAGGGGAGCCAATGGCGTTGTCTTGATTACAACCAAAAAAGGAAAAATAGGCGCAACTACCGTTACGGCCGATGCATTTCAGGGAGTGAGTAAAGTAGCCAGCTATTGGAACATGCTGAATACAGAACAATACGTAGCAATGAGAAAGGAAGCTTTTAAAAATGACGGTATTGTTCCGACCGCACTTAACGCACCGGATTTGGTGGTGTGGGATACCAAACGTTATACCGATTGGCAAAAAGAGCTCTGGGGCAATACAGGCCAATTAACTTCTGTTTCAACAGCCATATCTGGTGGGAATGAAAATACGCAATTTCGCATCAGCAGTAATTATACCCGCCAAACAGAAATATTAACAGCTACGGGTGCCAACAAAAAAGTCAGTCTGGCTTTTAATTTAACCAATTTTTCGACAAACCGCAAGTTAAGAACCAACTTATCGGCCACCTATACCTATTCTGATGTCAATAATGTCAATACATCAGCTGCCGTTACACTGTCACCTAACGCCCCGCCCATTTACAACAGCGATGGCGGCTTAAACTACCAGGAGTGGAACGATGCTGGTCTTCCAGATTCTTATCCATTTGCTTCCTTAAAATCGATTGCAAATTCGCAAACCAATTTACTTACGGCAAACCTAAACCTGTCTTACGAACTGTTTAAGGGCTTGGAGCTGAGTAGTAATTTTGGGTATAACAACAGCCATAATAATATAGGTGGAGGTACAACTATTGAATCCCAAAATCCGATATATAATCCAATGGGAATAGCAACGGTTTTAAGCAGCGATAACCAAAACTGGATTTTAGAACCTCAGTTTTCGTATAAAGCCGATATTGGGAAAGGCCGCTTTACCGCATTGATAGGCGCTACACTGCAAGCCACTGTAGCAGGGTCCAAAACAATTATGGGCTATGGATATACAGATGATGACCTCTTGGGCTCGCTTAGCCTTGCACCCTTTACACAGGTAAAGGACAAATCAGGTCAGTATAAATATGCGGCTCTGTTCAGTCGTCTTAATTATACCTGGGATGATAAATATGTAATAAATTTAAGTGGAAGAAGAGATGGGTCGTCGCGTTTTGGGAAGGGTAAACAATATGGTAATTTTGGTGCAATAGGGTTAGCTTGGATCGCTTCTCAGGAAAGCTGGATCAAAAATATCCTGCCATCATATATCAGTTTTATAAAATTAAGAGGAAGTTATGGTATTACCGGAAGTGACGGTGTAGGAGATTACCAATACCTTACGCAATGGTCAAGCTCATTAAATTATAATCCTGTTCTTTCTTATGGAGGGGTAAAGCCATTGGTGAGCTTACATGGCGTAAATCCAAATTACCAGTGGCAGGAAAATAAAAAATTAGAAGGTGGATTGAGTATCAGTTTTTTAAATGACCGAATTAATTTTGAAACTGCATATTACCGCAACCGTTGCAACAATCAACTTACTGATTATCCAACGCCTGTTTTTACTGGTTTTCCCACTGTCACCGCCAATTGGCCTGCCAATATTCAAAACTCAGGTTGGGAGTTTTCGCTTAGTGCAAACTTGATCAACCAAAAAAACTTTAGGTGGTCGGCCAGTTTAAACGGATCATTTAATAAAAATGTATTAATTGATTATCCTGATATAGAGCATTCTCCTTATGCCACCCAATACTATATCGGCAGACCGCTAAATGCAGTTTACTTATACCACTATACAGGGATAAATCCATTAACAGGCGAATATTCTTATGAAGATTATAATCATGATGGGGTCTTAACGACGAATTTTTCTGGTATGCCTGGTGAAGGAAATGACGATAGATACATTACCGTTAATTTAGATCCTAAGTTTTTGGGAGGTATCGGAAATGAATTTCAATATAAAAACTGGAGACTGAGTTTGTTTTTTCAGTATAAAAACCAAATGGGTTATAACAGCAATTACGCTGGCCAGTCGGCAGGTGCTATGGCTAACACCTCCGTGGAAATTTACAACAACCGTTGGACACAACCAGGACAGAAAGCTAAATATGCCCGTTTCACCACTGCTCCAGCGAATAGTGACAGATTGGTAAGCGGATCCGATCTGTACTACACAGATGCTTCTTATCTGCGATTGAATAACGTTTCTTTAAGTTATACGCTTCCTGAAAAGGTGCTTAAAAACAAAAGCCTCAGCATTTACATGCATGCACAAAATTTATGGATACTCACCAATTATGAAGGTTTAGATCCTGATACGCAAAATTTTGGTTCTATGCCTACAGCTAAAGTGTTTACTGCTGGTTTATCGCTTAAATTATAAAATTACGACCATGTATAATAAATATTTTTATATCAAAAGAATTTTAGTATTTGTTGCTGTCTCTTTGTTTTTCTCCTGTAACAAACTGGTCGAAATTCCGGAGCCTAAAGATACACTTACCACGACAAAAGTATTTTCAACCGATGCGCAGGCACAAAGCGCCATGGCTGGTTTGTTGAGTACAATGATCAATGGTACCTCAATTGTTAGTGTGCTGCCATCTGCTTTTAGCAATGGTGTAGTCACTTACCTTAATGGCCTTTCTGCAGATGAGTTAACAGTTGTTGGAAGTGGCGCTGGTAAAAATCTATTTAACACCAATGCGTTGGTTGCAGGTGTTCAGGATCAGATATGGGGAACAGCCTACCGATCAATTTATGATGCTAACGCCATTATAGAAGGAATTGAAGCTTCGACATCAGCCATGTTGAAACCACAAACGAGGCTAACCCTTACTGCAGAAGCTAAATTTATACGTGCCTTTAGTTACTTCTATCTGGTGAATACTTATGGCGATGTTCCGCTTGTACTGACTACAGATTTCAATAAAACCGTAAACTTACCTCGAACCGCAGTTGCCACAATTTATCAGCGCATGATCAGCGATTTGAGTGACGCGGTAAGTGGACTGCCGGCAGATTATGCTGCAGGGGGAGGTGAAAGAATCAGACCAAATAAATGGGCAGCAAAAGCGCTATTGGCAAGGGTTTACCTATTTACGGGTAACAACACAGGTGCAATTAAAGAATCAACAGATGTTATCGCACAAAGTTCACTTTATCAATTGCAAATGGCAGATTTGAACCAAGTGTTTTTAAAGAACAGCCCTGAAGCCATTTGGCAATTGCAGCAAAATAGCGAAAACAGAGACTTTGGTAACGCTACCCCGGAGGGATATTATTTTCAACCGAACTCTACCGGCGCAATTTATACTGTCATTTCTACCGAGCTCATCAATGCGTTTGAACCTGGCGATTTGCGTAGGTCTTCATGGACAAATAGCACTGTTTTTCCTGCCGGAGGAAGTACTTATATATATCCCTATAAATATAAAGTTGGCGTGAATAACCGAGTAATTGGTGCTGCTCCATCAGTAGAAACAAAGGAGTATTACATGGCATTAAGGCTGGCTGAACAATACTTGATTCGTGCAGAAGCAGAAGCCATTAACGGTCAGTCAGATCTTGCAATTGATGACCTGAATAAAATCAGAAAACGTGCAGGATTAGGCGATTTGCCAAAAACACTTACAAAAGATGCTTTGCTAGCAGCAGTTGCCAAAGAAAGACAGACTGAACTTTTTGTAGAGTGGGGCCACCGCTGGATGGATTTGAAAAGGACCGGTAAGGCATCAGCAGTACTCTCGGCTATCCCTCTAAAGCAGCCGTGGAAAGGTGATTATCAGCTATTGTATCCCATCCCTGTTGATGAGATTAGAAAAGATCATTTCTTGATACAGAATCCAAATTATTAATAACAATTACATCATTAACAATTGAATGTTATGAAAAAATTGACCTTATATATTACTACCTGTTTGTGTTTATCATTGGTACTTTCCTGTAAAAAAGCACTACAGCCTGAAAATATTACATCGCTAACCATTATCAATGCTTTGCCTGGAAACAGGCTTATGGTGGCTGATTTTTCTAATAAACCCGCCAGTGAATTTAATTCGGAAGGATTGTGGCTATATTATGGTTTATATGATTCCAATAGCCGTTTGTCAGTTCCAATAAGGGAGCAAAAACTGATTTTTTACAAGTATCCTTTTGTTAAAGGAGATCAGTCTTTGTATCAGCTCACTTTAAATCCAAAAGAAGGAGATATAAATACCTTGTTTGTAACCGGAACGCAGAGCCAGCCTGAGCATTTTGTGGTGAATACGAAACCTCCTTACTACACGGTAAAAGATAGTCTTGTTGGTTTAAGGTTTGTGAACCTTTCTGCAGGAAGTGGCCCGGTGCAGGTTAAAGTTTCCGGGGAGGGCTTAACTACTGCTATTACCACCAATAACTTGGCTTATAAAGGCATTACCAATTATCTTCCAATACCTGCAAACTCAAAAATTGGAAATTTGCTAGTTGAGTTTATCGATCAGGCTTCTGGCCAACTTATAGCCAACTACCCCTTAAATGCAGTAGGAGGTACAATTACCGATAATCCATGGCGCTACCGGAATTATACATTTGCCCTCAAAGGGCTTCCAGGAGCAACTAATGTTGCTGATGTCCACGATGTATTTAAAATCAATGATTATTAAAAAATAAGCTAAAAAGGCTTTTCTCGAATTTACAATTTAAACTATTACTATGGAACCGATCGTTCGCATCAGCGGGCTGTCGCACCGTTATAGTACCAGCTGGGCTATACGCGACATAAATTTAGAAATCCCTCGTATTGGAATTTTAGGGCTATTGGGCTCTAACGGTGCAGGTAAATCAACCACAATGAACATTCTTTGTGGTGTGCTTACGCCAACAACAGGAGAAGTTATTATTAATGGCATTAATCTGGCAAAGCAGCCCGAACTGGCTAAACAGGAAATTGGATTTCTACCACAAACACCGCCATTATACATGGATTTAACCGTGGATGAATATCTGATACATACGGCCATTATGCGTTCGGTGGATAAAAGTAAACTGAAAAGTGCGTTGGAAGAAGTAAAAGAGCGTTGCGGACTAACACACATCAGTAAAAGACTGATCAAGAATTTATCGGGAGGTTATAAACAAAGGGTAGGTATTGCTCAGGCCATTATCCATCACCCAAAACTGGTGGTGTTTGATGAGCCAACCAATGGCCTCGATCCAAACCAGATCATCGAAGTACGTGGACTCATTAAAGAAATCGCATCCGACCGTGCCGTTATTCTTTCTACGCATATTTTAACTGAAGTACAATACCTCTGCAAGGATATTGTAATGATTGAAAGCGGAAGAATTGTTTTTGCTGATACGATGGAAGCTTTTGACAATTACATTGCCCCGCATAGCATGATGGTAATCATGGAAAATGCACCAACGGCAGACGCTTTAATGAGCATAGAAGGCATTATGAGGGTAGAATTTCTGACCGAAAAGCAAATCAGGATTTATTTTAACGGTGATCGTAATATTTCAGAAACCGTTGTGCTGGAAAGTGCAAAACAAGGATGGCGCTTACGTGAGCTAAATATGGAGAAGAACTCTTTAGATGAAACATTTGCTCAACTGTCCAGAATCTCCAATTAGAATTAAAGTACACAGATGAAAAAAATAATACAGATAGCCAGGCTGGAAATCAGCCTGCTATTTTATTCTCCCATTGCCTGGTTACTCATTATGGTATTTCTGGTGCAAATGAACCTGGTTTTTATTCCAAACTTAAAAGGATTGGTTCAGTTACAACAATTAGGTTTAGACCTTTCTTTTGTTACCGACTATCTTTTTACAGCTTCAACAAAGGGTTTAGGCGGTATTTACTTAATTATTCTGAAAAGTTTGTTTTTATACATTCCGCTCTTAACGATGGGGATCATCAGCCGTGAAACAAACAGTGGGACCATTAAGCTGCTTTTTTCTTCACCGGTAAAAATAAGCGAAGTGATTTATGGGAAGTTCCTGTCTATGATGGCATATAACCTAGTGATTATAGGTGTAATGGGGCTTTTTTTTGTTTTTGGTATATGTTTTATCGATCATATTGATTATTCACATGTGCTGGTTGCATTGTTAGCCTGTTACTTGTTGTTGTGTGCTTACGCTGCCGTAGGAATTTTTATGTCAAGCCTAACCACTTATCAAGTTGTAGCAGGGATCAGTACATTCATGGTCCTTACCTTTTTGAGTTACATTGGTGGTTATGGACAGGGGATAGATTTTGTACGCGACCTTACCCATAGTCTTGCGCTGGGTATGCGTACAAAGAATATGGTTGCAGGTTTACTCAACACCCGTGATGTCATTTATTACATGGTAATTTGTGGTATTTTTCTAGCTTTTACCATTACTAGGCTAGAATTGGCCAGAACTTCAAGGTCTTTTTTGTATCAACTAGGCAGGTATGTGATGATCATGGTTCTAGGTCTCGCAGTTGCTTATACCACTTCGCGGCAGCCATTAATTGCGTATTACGATGCAACCGAAACAGATGCCAATACGATTCTTAAATCTGTTCAGGAAACGCTGAAGGATATGGGAGAGGATCCTCTTGAAATTACAGCCTATGTTAATGCCATGGATGAGAGTTACAGGTATGGTGCCCCGGTTGCTCGTATAAGTTCTATTGAACGTTGGGAACCTTATTTACGCTTTAAATCCAACATTAAACTCAAGTGGGTTTATTATTACGACAGCATTCCGGGCATGCAAAATTATGCCATTAGTCAAGGGAAAAGTTTGCGGACACTTTTTATAGAAAGGGCAAAAAGCCAAGATCTTGATACAGCAAAGTTTATCGGGCCAGACGAGCTCCGAAAAATGGTAGACTTGCGTGGAGAAGACGGCCGAATGGTCATGCAGCTGAAATGGAAAAATAAAAGCACTTTTCTGCGCACTTTTTTTGATGGCTGGCCTGGTGAAGCTGAAACAGCAGCGGCACTGAAACGCCTAGTGGTTACTCCACCAAAAATTGTTTTTGCTACTGATGGTTATCAGCGAAGTGTTGATAAAATTGGAGATAGAGATTATAAGATGCTGATGAATATCAAATTGACCCGTTCTTCGCTCATTAACCAGGGTTTTGATATGGATAGTGTTTCGATTGAGCGAGACGAAATTCCTGCGGGAGCTGCCGCTTTGGTTATAGGTGATCCAAAGGTAGCCTTTAGTCCTTTGGCATTAGCTAAAATCAAAAAATACATTACCAATGGTGGAAACCTGATGGTTAACGGAGAGCCTGGTAAGCAGTTGGTGGTAAATCCTTTACTCGAAATGCTTGGCGTTAAAATGCTGAATGGTACAGTTGTTCAGCGAAGCAGGGATTATTCTTTTGGTTTGGTTACCGCAAAACTGACCAAAGGTGCTGAAGAGATGAGTGCCGGAATGGTATTTCCTGAATCAGAAAAGGCTGTGGTGGCAATGCCAGGGCTAGCGGCTTTAGCCTATGAAAACGAAAATGGGTTTAAAACAAAGCCCATACTCATAACGGATTCAAAAAGCAGTTGGATTAAAAAAGGTGCTTTTGTACTGGATTCGGCGGCTCTGGTATTTGAGGCTAAAAACGGTGATGAACATGGTACTTTCCCAGGAGCCTTAACTCTTTCCCGAAAACTAAAAAACAAAGAACAAAGAATCCTGATTTCAGGCGATGCCGATTTCTTCAGCAATAAAGAAATGGGTAGAAGCAATCTTAAAACAGTGAATTCATCTTTTGCAATTTCTGTTTTCAGCTGGTTTTCAAATAATGAGTTTCCGATAGATATTTCTAGGCCGAAAGGTAGCGACAATACGCTTCAGCTTAACAAAGCCGGCTTTAAAACTGTACTAATAATTTTTTATGGTGTGATTCCCGCTGCTATTGTCCTATTGGGGATGGTGCTGCTGATCAGAAGAAAACGTAAATAAGAATGAGCTTTATAACCGATAAACAAACAATTGATGATCTGAATATTTTCTCCAGGTCAGGGAGTGATTCGATCTACCATATTTTTAACAAAACCTATACACAAGGAGGTGCTTCCCTGTTGGAGGAGTTTTTTAGGAATCCGCTTTCCGACGAAAAGTCTATTAATGAACGAGTAGAGGTACTGAAATACTTTCTGGAGAGTCAAACTGCTTTTCCTTTACAAGGTAACCGCTTTGAAGAAGCAGAAAGGTATTTGTCGAATACGGATCCACGTAGTCGCCTTTCCAATCAGGGATTTAGTATGGCCGATTTTAATGCTGCTGCACAGAGTGTAACTGCATTGATGGAGATTTTGCAGGGACTGAAAAAATTCATGCAGGAAATTCAGCCTAAAGTAGCCGGTAATCCGTACCATTTTGAAGTTGAAAAGGTATTGGTTTTGCTGAATTCCAAAGAACTCGAGCTTCTGTTTACCGATCACGGTAAAGGCAAAATGTCTTCGGGAAAGATTGTTGAATACGATAATATTCTACGTTTCGAACAACGGGCATTGCTCGAAAAAACCTTACAGCACATTTATCAGCTAGATGTTTACATCTCCATTGCAGGTGTTGCCAAATTGCATGGATACAACTTTGCTAAAGCTTTAAAGCGCGATGCCAACCGCTTGCAATTGGAAGGTGTTTATCATCCTTTGTTACAGAAACCGGTAGCCAACTCGCTTACAATGACTCCCGACAGCAATATCGTATTTCTAACTGGTGCAAATATGGGTGGTAAATCGACTTTCATGAAATCGTTGAGCATTGCCATGTATTTGGCGCACCTGGGTTTCCCCGTAGCCGCAAAAAGCATGGAGTTTTCGGTGTGCGATGGCATGTATACGACTATAAACCTACCCGATAACCTAGCGATGGGTGCGAGCCATTTTTATGCAGAAGTACTTCGGGTAAAAAAAGTAGCGGTAGAACTTGGGTCAGGCAAAAATCTTTTTGTGGTATTTGATGAATTGTTTCGAGGTACCAACGTAAAAGATGCTTATGAAGGGACAATTTCCATTATGGAAGCTTTTGCTAGCAAACCACATTCTCTGTTTGTTATTTCTACCCACATTATGGAAGCGGGTGAAGTGTTGCAGAAAAAATGTAAAAACATGATTTTCCGTTACCTGCCTACACGCATGGAAAACGGTAAACCAATTTACACCTATACACTTACCGAGGGCATTACAGATGACCGCCATGGGATGATCATCATCAATAACGAAGCGGTTATTGACATGATCAGAAAAGAAAAGAAAGCAAAACAAAAGCATCAGGATTTTCTGGCAGATAAGCAGACTGTTGAAGATTTAAACCTGCAGGGTAAGTTTAAGCAACAATCTATTTATAGTTTATTTAATCATTTAAATACACGTGGTGGCGAAAAAATATTGGAAGGCATGTTTGCCAGGCCATTAAATAAGCCCGAAGAAATTAATAAAAGGAGTGCTATATTTGCTTTTTTTCAGCAGCACAAAATGATTTTTCCTGTCATCCGTTCACAGGTAGAGTCAATGGAAGATTATCTTTCTGGTGGTGCGGGTGCTGCTTTACCTCTAGTAGCGTGGGGTATTTTCGCTAAAAAGTTCAAACAAATCCTTTTTCATAATGCTGAATTGCTTCAGCTACAGGCGGGGCAATCGGTAACGATAGAAGTTTTACAGTCCTTCCGTGACTTCTTTAAAACATTAGCTACAAAGGATGGCATTCAGATTTATCAAAATGAATTAGATGCCATACAGCAGGTATTGAGTGATTCAAGGCTTCAGGCAATTTTAGATGCACCGGAAGGACAACTTTCGCTCTTGCAACTCATCCGAAATGATTATGTCATCCGCCACGCGATGATTAAACAGATGGAAATGCTCAATAAGATGATTTATGAGCTTGATGTATTTGTAAGCGTGGCCAAGGTTGCTTCAGACCAAGGTTTTGTGTATGCAAATGCATTACCGGCGTCACAAATGTTATTGGATATGGAAGGTTTCCGCCATCCTGGATTACGAAATTCGGTAAGCAATAACCTAAAGTTATCTGAAAAATGCAACATGTTGTTTTTAACTGGTGCAAACATGGCTGGTAAATCCACTTTTATGAAATCTATGGGGATAGCCGTTTACCTGGCACATATGGGTTTCCCAGTTGCCGCAAAAAGAATGGAGTTTTCGGTAAAAGACGGTTTATTCTCCTCCATTAACGTATCTGATAACCTGGATATGGGCTATAGTCATTTCTATGCAGAAGTTTTACGTACCAAAACCGTGGCTCAGGCTGTTAGCGAATCGCAGGATTTGTATGTGTTGTTTGATGAACTTTTTAAAGGAACCAATGTTAAAGATGCTTATGATGCTACATTGGCGGTAACACAGGCTTTTGGAGAGAACAGAAACAGTTTCTTTGTGGTATCTACCCATATTATTGAAGTAGGGGAAGCATTAGGCAAAATTGCTGATAATGTACAATTCTCATACTTACCAACGGTAATGAAAGATGGTGTGCCTACTTATCCTTATACCATTGCCTCGGGAATTACAAGTGACAGGCAGGGAATGATCATCATTGAAAATGAAAAAATCGTGGAAATCATTCAGTCTAGTAATCCAGTAACCCTTTCACCTCATTTATAAAATAAAATGTTACTTAAATATAGATTTTTAAGCCTCTTGTATATTGCGGCACTTTGTATTCCTCTGGCCTGTAAAACGCGGCTAAATGATCAGCCTTTATTGCTTGATCCAGAAGTGAGGGTAGGGAAATTGGCTAATGGGTTTACTTATTACATCCGCAAAAATAAAAGCCCTGAAAAAAAAGTGATGATGTATCTTGCTGTTAAAGCAGGCTCAATTTTAGAAAGCGACCAACAACGAGGGGTAGCCCATTTTATTGAGCACATGAGCTTTAATGGCACCAAACATTTTCCTAAGATGGAACTCTCCAATTACCTAGAAAAAGCTGGTGTACGTTTTGGCGCAGATCTTAATGCCAATACAAATCCTGATGAAACGGTGTATCAGTTGCCCTTACCTTCAGATGATCCTGAATTAATGCGGAATGGCTTACAGATCATGAGAGATTGGGCACAGGAAGCAACTATAGCAGCCGAAGATGTAGAAAAAGAACGTCATGTAATACTAGAAGAAAAACGCGTACGTGAAGGCTTGCAACAACGTTATGAAGAGCAAAGTATTCCTTTTTGTACTAATGGTTCACGCTATGGTTCACGCTTGCCTATTGGTACCGAAGAAGTGCTGCTTAAGGTAACGCCAGAGGAAATTCGCAGGTTTTACAAAGATTGGTACAGGCCAAATCTGCAGGCTTTAATTGTTGTTGGAGACATTGATGTGAATCAGATGGAAACGGCCATCAAAGCCAAATTTGCCGACTTGAAGAATCCCGAAAAGGAGAAGGAACGTACTATTTATCGTTCGGAGTTAACGGGTAAAAATCAGTATATGCAGTTCATAGATCCTGAATTTGGCGGTATAGGTTTAGAAATTCTGATGAAACAAAAGAGGGCTACAATGGCCACTACTTTAGATTATCGGAATAACCTGATGAAAAACCTGCTGAGTCAGATGATTAATGCCAGATTTAGGCAAATGTCATTTATTACCTTCACTTCTGTTGTTGGTGGGCTCTCTTCTTTTTCAGTAAACTTGAGCAGCAAGCCAGCAGAAATACAACCATCTCTACAAAGTGTGTGGCTAGAAATCCGCCGGATGCAAGAACAGGGTTTCCTGCAAACTGAGCTTGACCGTGTTAAAAAAAGTTATCTGCAAAATATGGCTGATGTACTGAAGGAAAAGGATAAAACGCCTTCAGATGTACTCATTAAACCTTATTTGCAACACTTTCTTACTGGCGATATTACGTCCGGAATTGTAAAAGATTACGAATTAACCAGTGAGATGCTGCCTGACATTAGCCTGTCGGAAATCAACGACTTGTTCAAATCTTACATCAAGGATACAGACCGCGACATTATTGTGAAGTCTTCAGCAGAAAACAAAGCTTTTCTACCTGATGAAGCTACGCTAATGAGTTGGATAGAGGCTGTTTACACTGCACCTTTAACTCCTTTTGTTGATGAGTTGCAGGATCTTCCACTATTGAAAACAGCACCTGTTCCAGGTAAAATTACAGCTGTAGAAAATTTTGATAAAATAGGTGTTCAGGAAATTACACTAAGTAATGGAGTGAAGGTTTTATTGAAAAAAACAGATTTTCAGAACGACCTGATTTTGTTTAAGGGATTTTCGGAAGGAGGTGCTTCTTTATATTCGGATGCAGATTATCTTGATGCCATAAATGCGGCAAATATCATTGTGAGTGCTGGTGCCGGGAATTATAGTGCACAGCAACTTAATAAACAGATGACCGGCAGACAGGTGCAGGTGGTACCTTTTATCAACGATACCTATCAGGGCTTTAATGGTGCCAGTTCCAGAGAGGAGTTATCGGCCACGCTTGAACTGCTGCATGCCTACTTTACAGCGCCACGAAAAGATGCGGAAGCATTTAACCTATTGATCAGCCGTAGTAAATCGGATTTGGAGAACAAGGTGAATAGTCCGGTCCAGGTATTTACAGATACTGTAAATTTTGTGCTGGGAAATTATCATCCCCGTAGAAAACCACAAAGCCTGAGCAGTATTGGAGGCATTAAGCTCGACAGAGCCTATCAGATTTATAAAGAGCGTTTTGCTGATGCTTCGGGTTTTACTTTCTTTTTTGTTGGCAACATCGATCTAGAAACGATGAAACCATTACTGGAGAAATATTTAGGATCATTACCTGCTAAAGGATTGAAAGAAAATGCTCGCGACCTTGGTATTAACATTCCTGAAGGTAGGATTACTAAGACTGTTTATAATGGTGAAGCACAAAAATCAAGTGTAATGCTCGTTTATTCTGGTCCATTTGAATACAATTATAGTAACGTATTTAAGATGAATGCCATTTCTGATGCACTTAAAATAAACATTACGCAAAGGCTCCGCGATCAGGAAGGAGGAACTTATACCCCAAATGTGCAAATGGCTTTAACCAAATACCTGAAGAGCAGGTTTAGTTTAACCATTTCCTTTGATTGCGCTCCGCAGAATGTAGAGAAGCTGATTGCTTCCGCACAGGATGAATTAAATAAAATGAGAACATCCGGACCATCTTCGGAAAACCTGCTGAAATTTAAAGCAGTAAGTTTATCAGCATTAAAAGCAAATTCAACTAACAATAGTTATTGGTTAGATTATCTGGCTTCAAGAACAATCAATAAAGAACCATTAACACAGTTGTTAGAATACCAAAATGTAATTAACAACCTGACAGTTCAATCCATTCAGCAGGCTGCCGCAACTTACATCCAAGACAAAAATTTTGTCCAGCTGGTACTTATGCCTAAAAAAACTAACCATTGAGATTTAAATTATGAAGAAAATAATACAAATAGCTAGGCTGGAGCTCAGCCTGCTATTTTATTCCCCGATTGCCTGGTTATTACTCATTGCACTGTTTATTCAACTAAACCTGATGTTAATGCCATTCGTTCCGGAACTTGCAAAGGGGCGATCTATTCAGTTTTTAACAAGTTTTATATACACAGACTCTAAAAATATAGGGATTCTATCCCGTATCCTTGAAAACCTTTATCTCTATATTCCGCTTATTACAATGGGGATCATCAGCAGGGAAATTAGTAGCGGAAGCATCAGGCTGTTGTATTCTTCGCCGGTTAAATTAAGCCAGGTGATCTATGGGAAATTTATGGCGATGTTAATCTATAACCTCATTATTATCGGGGTGTTGATTGCTTTTGTGCTGTTAGGTGCGTTGTATGTAAGCAATTTCGATTATCCACATATACTTGTCGCTTTATTATCCGTATTTCTCCTGTTAAATGCTTATGCCGCTATTGGGATTTTTATATCCAGTTTAACCAGCTACCAAACCGTAGCGGCCATCAGCACTTTTGTAATGCTTGCCGTGATGAATTACATTGGAACCGTGGGACAGGATATAGATTTTATCCGTGACCTAACCTACAGCCTTTCTATGCCAAGCCGTACCGAGCGCATGATAGCTGGTTTGTTAAATACACGTGATGTGATCTATTATGTGGTGATAATGGCTATGTTTCTGGCCTTTACCATCACAAAATTGGAGCTCGAAAGGCAATCAAAAACGGCGATGCAGCAAGCTTTAAGGTATTTTTCTATTCTAATGATCAGTTTGGGCATTGCTTACGTCAGTTCGCGTCAACCGATGATTGCCTATTATGATGCCACAGCAACCAAGGTGAATACCATTACCAAAAATGATCAGAAAATGCTGAAAGATATGGGCGATGACCCGGTGGAGGTAACTACTTACATTAATGGAATGGACGATTCTTATTTTAGAGCTTCACCCGCTGATCGAATTTCTAATATTGCCCGTTGGGAAAAATATTTACGCTATAAACCCAATATCAACCTGAAATGGGTTTATTATTATGATACCGTAGCTGGGGTTACACCTTTTCTGATTGAACAGAAAATAAGTTTTAACAGGTATGTAAATTCGGTAGCGAATATACAGGGACTAGATCTCCTGAAATTCAAGAGCCCGCAGGAAGTTAAAAAACAGATAGATTTGCGTGGTGAAAGTGGCCGGTTAGTGATGCAGTTGAAATATAAAAACAAAAGCACCTTTTTAAGAACATTTCCACCTCCTGATGTGGAATTCTGGCCATCAGAAAGTGAAACCGGCGCTGCTTTGAAACGATTGTTGATTACGCCACCAAAAGTTGTTTTTGCTACCGATGGTTATCAGCGGAGTATGGATAAAATGGGCGATAGGGATTTTAAAGTGCTATTTAATAGTAAACCATCCAGAGGTTCGTTGATTAACCAAGGTTTTGATGTGGATAGCGTTTCTTTAGAAAGAGATGAAATCCCGACAGGAATAGCAGCTTTGGTGATTGCCGATCCTAGGGTAGCATACACAGCTGCAGCAAAAGCGAAACTTCAAAAATACATTGCTGCAGGCGGAAACCTGATGATATCTGGAGAACCAGGTAAGCAACATGTGGTTAATCCATTGTTGGAATCGTTGGGAGTAGAAATACAGAATGGCACTATTCTACAGCGCAGCAGAGAATATTCTTATGACCTGGTGACTCCTAATTTTGCCCCCGGAACAGTGGCCATGGATAAAAGTCTACAACAATTTTATCAATATAAGGCAACAGTATCAATGCCAGGTGTAGCTGCTTTAAGTTACGAGCCTAAAAATAATTTTACGGTTCACCCTTTACTGGTCAGTAACGATCAGGTTAGCTGGATAAAAAAAGGAAAGTTTGTGCTCGATTCGGCAGCCCTGACAGTTGATCCGATAAATGGCGATCAGCAGGGGAGTTTTCCTACGGCACTTATGTTGACGCGAAATGTTAGTAATAAAGAACAACGCATTATTGTATCGTCTGATGCAGATTTCTTTAGCAATGCAGAACTGAGTAGAAATAATATGCAGGTTTTTAATTCTACGTTCATTATGAGCATATTCCGCTGGTTCTCTTACGGAGAATTTCCGGTAGATGTAAGTCGTCCTGCACCTAAAGATAATAGTTCAACACTTCCCAAAACAGCTGTAAAAACGATAGAGGTTTTATATTATGGTATCATCCCAGGTATAATGTTTCTTTTTGGTATGATGATATTAATAAGAAGAAAACGTAAATAATCATGAGTCATTTATTTGAAACTTTTAGTTGGGCATTTCTTTTTACCATTGTCCGTTATTTTGCCATTGCAGGTTTGTTTTTTTTAGTTTTTTACCTGCTCTTTCCTAAAAGCCTGCTGCGAAATAAAATTCAAAGCAGGCTGGCTGGCAAGGCCGATTTCCTCCGCGAAATTTTGCATTCGTCTATATCAAGTATCATGCTGGCCATTACAGCTATCCTGGCACTTTCTGATGGATTGAGACCTTACACACTTATTTACACAGATATTCATGATTATCCATTGATCTGGATTCCGGTAAGTTTGTTGTTAACCTTAGTGGTGCATGACGCTTATTTTTATTGGATGCATCGCATTTTGCACCACAAAAAGCTCTTTAAACTCACACATCTGGTGCATCACAAGAGTACCAATCCTTCTCCCTGGACCTCTTATTCCTTCCATTTTCTGGAAGCAACTGCAGAAGGAGGGGTGATGATTGTGCTGGTTTTAGTGATGCCATTGCATCCTTTAACCTTAGGGTTATTTGCTTTTTCTTCTTTTGTAATCAATGTTTACGGGCATCTGGGTTATGAAATTATGCCAAAATGGTTCCGGAAGTCATTTCTGTTCGAAATTATCAATACTTCCACTTTCCATAATTTTCATCACCTTAAGTTTAAGGGAAATTATGGTTTATACCTTAGGGTTTGGGACCGGTTGATGAAAACAGAGCACCCGGATTACGTAAAAGAGTACGATAGGATACAAAAGCAACGTTTTGGGTCATAATTAAATCTAAAGCGAATCAAATTACACTCGTTTTATTATTAATACACTGGTTCACTTGGCGCTTTATGTTTGCTGGTGTGTTAGTGTATTAATTTTTAGGAATAGTTAATTAAGCAAATGAAGGCTGCTGGATGGCGCCTTCGTTTTTTTGTTTTTGCGGTTGCTGCTTTGAACAGAGACCTTCATGTGACACAATTTTGGCTATGATCTGAGCGATGAATTTGAGGAGCTTTTCGCTAATGTTGGATTTGCTCCTTTTCTATTTTGTGTTAGTTTTCTTGACGATATTGTAGGTTGATGGTCTTGAGGAAAATTAATTTGTTGCTTTTTTGCCTCTCTGGTTAACCAATTTTTAATTTGCGCTATAAGTAATTGTTAATCTTGTTAAAGTGTTATTTTGCTCATTTGAAATAATTGATAAATGTATTATTTTAGCGCTAATAATTAACGCAGATTCCAGCTAAATACATTTAACAGATATCATATCTACTAAATAATTTAAGTAGAATTTGTACCTCATAATAAAGGGAAAACAAATGATATCTAGTACCAAGTACGCTTCTTTACTATGCTTTAAAAGCAAATCCATAACATCTATCTTTTTTATGGTTAGTTTTTTATTTGCTATACCGCTTTGGGCACAAGTTCCGGTAATTAAGTCATTTAGTCCCGCAAGTGTAAAAGTTGGCGGAGAGGTAACTATATTGGGAAGTAATTTTGATACTAATGTTGCCAATAACTTAGTTTATTTTGGGGCAGTTAGTGCAAAAATAAAAGAGGTAACGGAGAGTAAGATAATTGTTTACGTGCCAGTACAAGCAAGTAATGACCTGATTTCAGTCTATAATCTAAGCACTAAGTTATCATGTTTGTCTGCACAGCCGTTTTTCCCTAAACATACTATTGTAACAGATAATGACATCCCTAAATTAAGCAGTTTTGAACCCCGACAAATCACAACAGGTTTTGGATTAAAAACTTTTTGTATAGGTGATATGAACGGTGATGGTTTCGTCGATATTATGTTTATTAACGCAAGCACTAATTCTATCACAGTTTTGCCCAATATAAGTTCTAAAGCTGGTGTTCAGCAATCTTTTACTAGTAGAATAGAATTGCCTAGCGCCATTAATCCTTATGATATTAAGGTGTTTGATGTTGACGCAGATGGCAAGCTTGACATTATTGTAAGTAACGCGGGTGCCGATGTTGTTTCGGTATATAAAAATACTTCTTCTTTAACAGCAATATCTTTTAATAATGCGATAACCTTTGCTACTGGCAAATTTCCGCAAAATATTAAAATTGCTGATATGGATTCGGATGGTAGACCAGATATAATAGTTAGTAACAGGAATGGCAATTCCATTTCTATTCTAAAAAATATTTCAAATGGAAATATTTCTTTCGCCGCTAAGGTTGATGTTTTAACTGGAGGCTCTCCAAGATCATTAGATGTAGCTGATGTTAATGGTGATAACTATCCGGAAATGTTGGTGGTGAATGAAGGAAATGATAAGGCTGTGGTTTTTCAGAATGATTGTACTGCTGGAGTAATTAAAGCTAGCTCTTTTGAGAAAAAAACACAATTTGAAGTACAAGATGAGATTAAAGATGCTGTTTTTTGCGACATAGATGGTGATGGTAGGCCGGAGATGATAGTTTTGGCTAATCAATGGATGAGGATATCGGTATTTAAAAATATTAATCAATCTACTCCAGTAGATAATTCATCTTTTGCATCGGCGATAGATTTTGGAACAAACTATCGACAAGATAAAATTAATCTAGGAGATGTGAACAGCGATGGCAAAGTAGATTTGGTACTACATTCTAGCGATACAAACTATGGCTCCTGTACTTTATTAAATGCTTCGGTACCAGGAATTATTAATTCAACTAGTTTTAAACAATTCAATTATATACCTGTAGAATATGCTACTAACTTCTTTGTCTGTGATTTGGATGGTGATGGTGTCGTAGAGTGGATTTCAAACAACACTTATAACAATGCAATTGTTTTTGTTCAGGCAAAGGTAGATTATCCGAAACCTGTTATTAAATCTTTTGCCCCAAGCAAGGCAAACGTAGGAAGCTTGGTTACGATAACGGGTGATAATTTCAATTCAAACGCTACAGGTAACATTGTTCATTTTGGAAACTTAAAGGCTGAGGTAATAGGTGCCACGGCAAGTCAGCTTCAGGTACGTGTGCCAGTAGGTGCTAATACAAATTTTATCACGGTAACAGATGCAGTTTCACAATTATTGGGTACTTCATCACTTCGGTTTGTACCCACACACACTGATGTGAGCGAAATAGTGGCCACAAATTTTTATCCCAAAGGCACAGTTGACCTGAAATCAAATGTAAATCCTATTGTGGCCGATATTGATGGTGATGGAAAACCTGATCTTTTGATGGTAAATAATTCATTAGGTTCCTTTAGTGTATTCACAGGAAATGTAGTTAAGGGTGATTTACAGGCATCTTCATTTAACCATAAATATGAGTTTTTTGGATTAGCCTATATCAATAAGATTCAAATAGCAGACCTTAATGGCGATGGTAAAAAAGATGTAATATTGAGCTATACTAACGGTTACCACATCTTTACTAATATTTCTACGCTAGGCAAGGTTGCGTTTGCAAACGGGTATGTAAAAAATCTAGCTAGTTATGTGGTTGAACAAATACTAGATGTGAATGATGATGGTAAAATTGATTTTGGGGTATTAGATAGTAAAGACGTTAGGTTCATTTATAACTATTTTGTTCCGAAATATGATTTCGATTTCAGTTTACGCATAGGAGCTCCAATTAGGTTTAGTGATTACTATACCAATTTTTATGAAACAGAAGATTTAGATGGCGATGGTAAATTTGATGTGGTTGGATATGGTGCTTCCACTAAAAATATAACTTTAGCAAGAAACACAACTGCTAAAGATAGCGCGTCACCAATTTTTGAAAATAAGATAGAAGTTGAAGTTGGTTTAGGAACTAGGCTGCTTAAACTTGGGGATTTGGATGGAGATGGAAAACCAGATATTATTATTTCAAATACACTGACCAATACCGTCAACATATTGAGAAATACATCCGTTTCAAATAGTTTGTCTTTCGATAAAGTTATTTCACTACCAGCAGTGTCCCCACGGTCAATTGTACTGGAAGATTTTAACGGTGATGGAAAGTTAGATATCTGTATTATCAATGGGGATAACTTGATATCTATCTATCAAAATAATTCGCAGCAAGGTAGTTTAACTTTAAATTCTTTTGGACAAAGGGTAGATGTTACCGTAGGTTCAATGTTAGAAGGCATTTATGCGAGTGATTTGGATGGAGATGGTAGACCAGATTTGGTGCTCACAAATGGGAATAACCCGTTAATTCTATTACAGAATATTCCAATCGAACAAAATCTGACAATTAAAACCAGTGCACAAAAGACCGTATTTAAGATGATTAGTAATCAGCCCAAGATTCCCGTAGCAATTGATGATCAGGTTTTGGTTACAAGCGGCAGTATCTTGGGTGCAGTTAAAGCTAAAATTTATTTCGCTTCTAATTACTTACCAAAAGAAGATCTGTTAGCGCTGAGGGTGGATAATTCCAAAATGGGCGATCCCAACGCTTCATTTGATAAAGAGAAAGGTGTACTTGAAATAACTGCACCAACCACAACCACACAAACACAGTGGCAAGAAATTTTAAGAGCCGTTACATACGAGAATATAAATACTCAAAAACCAGCCCTAAGTGAAAAAAAGATTAATTTCGAGATTTACAATAATGCATTTAGAAGTAACAATGCCGAGAAAAACCTTTTAATAGAGTACGTAGAAAAATCAGATGCGAACTTACGGGGTGTTGGATTAAATTTTGGACGTTTATACCCATTGTTTCATAAAGACAGTACTGCGTATAAGATTTATGTAGGTAATGCAATTTCTACCATCACCATTACTCCAAATGCGGTAGATGCAAGTGCTAATATCGAGATAAATGGCATTGTAGTTACCGCAGGTCAAATTTCGCCTATTTCGCTTAATATAGGTGATAATAGCATTGTGATAAAAGTTACTGCCCAAGACGGTATAGTAGTTAAAACGTATAATTTTTCGGTCTATCGTAGTGATCAACCAGATGAAATTCTTTTTAAAGGATTGTCCGAAGCTACTTATGGCGACAATGACATCACCCTTAACGCATTTAGTACACGGTTTGAGGTACCTATAACCTATACAAGTAGTAACTCGGCGGTAGCCTATATTAGTAACGGTAAAATAAAGATCGTTGGGGCTGGAGTTACCACTATAACAGCTTCTACAAACGTTTCTGCTATTGTTCCGGTAAACAGAACATTAACCGTAAAAAAAGCACCATTAATAGTTAAAGCAAATGATGCATCTAGGATATACCAAGGAACAGATCCATTTTTTACTGCTACCTATTCAGGCTTTTTAAAAGAGGATAATGTTTATAAGCTTTCAGGTCAATTACAATTTACAAGTACTGCAAATAAAAATTCACTTGTTGGAAATTATGTAGTTAATGCAGCTGGCTTAGGGTCACTTAATTACGAAATCAAATATTTGCCAGGAATTTTTAGAATAGTTACAGATGTGGATGTTACCCCAGGTATAGATCCTATGTACTTTACATTAAATGCCAGTGGAACAAAGGCGCTTGAATTAAAAGACATAACAAAAATTACTAAATACGGCTTATTAAATGCAGGTGCGGCACTAAATCCAGCGGTACTTACATGCAATAACCTGGGTAAACAGATAGTCAAAATTACGTCCACAAACGGCAACCCATTAAATAGTGGAGTTTCGTTTAACAGTCCGTCAGGAGTAGCAGTAGACAAGGAAGGAAATATTTATGTGGGTGACTCAGGAAATCATCTTATTCGTAAAATTAGCACTTCAGGTTTGGTTACTACATTTGCTGGTAGCGGCATTTCCGGATTGTTGGACGGTTCTGCTTATGTTGCTAGATTCAACAATCCTAGAGGATTAACTTTTGATAAAGATGGTAATTTGTATGTTGGCGATGGGGGAGCTTTTGGAGAGCAGGGCTGTATCAGAAAAATAACACCTAACGGCGATGTTACAACCATATTTAAAGGTGAAAATCCAGGATCTTTAGTAATAGATAAAGCTGGAAACATTTATTTCGTAGGTAGTAGGAATTCTGGAAGAGGCAACTTAATCTTTAAACTTTCACCAACTAGAGTACTTTCTGTATTTAATCCAAACTATGAGATTTTTGATACCCCAACCAGCATTAGTTTAGATAAAGAAGAACATTATTTATACGTAGCTTGCTATGGTAGCAATGGTTACAGAAAAGTAAAGAGGTTTGATCTTTACGGTTTTCCACAAACACTATCTGGAAATACCTTTGTTAATGATCAAGATAATTTTGGAACCTATTATGAAAATCCCTTAAGTGTTTTGGCTGGTTCTTCGGGTCAAGTTTATATAGGTGTTGCCAATAAACAGCTAAATACGATTCCTTACGATAGAAGTTTAAACTTGATAGGCCAATCTTCTTCTTTGATTAAGCATCCAACTGCAATGGCTTTGGATTTGGAGGGCAACATTATTATTGCCGATGTTAACCAGCACAGCATCCTTAAGGTAACAACCAAAGGAGAAATTACCATTATTGCAGGTAATGGTAGGCAGGGAGCTAGCAATGGCGATCTTAGTTTAGGCAATAATGGCGAAGTATTTTCAATGGAGGTACCTATAATTGTTAAAAGCAGGCCTGAAATAACCTCAACGCTAAGCAATGTAGATATACCATTAAATGCTGCTGGTAAGGGTGAAATTCCAGATTTTACAAATATTTCATTTAAAAACAGTTGCGCTAATTTAAAGGCAGCGGTTACGCAGTCGGTATTGCCAGGAACGCTTATCGAACCTTTTAAAGCTGTTCCAGTTGTAATTACGGTTACAGATGAATACGGGGGAGAGGATTCTAGAATTTTCAACGTCACTGCCAAAGGACTTCCGCTCAGCATAGTGCCAAAATCTAACTTGAAGTTTAATTTAGATCCTTCATCAAAAGAGGTAAAATTAAAATTCGAGGATTTAGCTACAGTTGATAATCCATTATCATTACCATATACTGTTGAAATAAACCCTTTTGTATTTAACTGCGAGCTTTCTGATAAACAAGAGGTAACCGCTACTATAAAAGGAGGCCTAGTCGGTAAAGCAAGTAATGCAGGTTTTAGGTTGCCCCGTTCGATAGCGAGAGATAGAGCAGGGAATTTTTACATTGCTGATAGCGAGAGCAATAAGATTAGGAAAGTTACTCCCGTTGGAGATGTAAGCACCTTTGCTGGTGATGGTGCTAGTGGAATGGAAAATGGACCTGGTACAACAGCCCGATTTAATTACCCTAGGGGAATAGTTGTTGATCCTGGAGGTAATGTTTATGTGGCCGATTATGGGAACAATCGAATTAGAAAAATAAATTCGCAAGGTGTTGTGAGTGTCTTTGGTGGTGATGGTACCTATTATTATCTAGATCATTATTCAAATAATGCACGTACCAATATGCCCGTAAGTTTAGCGGCCGATCAGCATGGAAATATTTATTTTACTTCTGTAGAGTGCACTCTAAGGAAAATATCTAAAGAAGGATTGGTAACTACTGTAGTTGGAGGAAATAGTTGTGGACTGTTGGATGGACAAGGAGAAAATGCAAAGATGTATGGCAATGCCGATATTGCCTGTGACAAAGAGGGTAATGTGTATATGGCCGATGCAGAATCTGGTTACATTCGTAAGGTTACATCTGATGGTCGAATTACTACGTTGCCTATGAGCAATCCAGTTTATGGAATGAAAGGAATCGCTATTGATAATAAGGGAGATATTTATTTAATTAAACCTAATAGTTACTATGGTAGTGCTATTCTTAAATTTAGTACTAATGGAGCTTTACTTAAAACCATATATGTAGTAGATTCTGGCGTAGACAAGATGGTATATGCAAATTTTGAAAGTATAGCCTTCGACGACGAGGGTAACATACTTGTTGTAGATTCTTTCAATGGCGCTTTGCATAAAGTTACTATAGATAATGGTGTTTTAACTACCATAGCTTCCAGGATTTTCCGTGAAGATTTTGATGGGAACATTGGAAACACTAACGCCATATCGTCAAATGTAAAGATCCCTGTTGAAATACTAAGCGTACCTCTTTTTAAGGGAACTTATCCAGATTTGAACGTAAAGGGTGATAATCAAGGGGATATTATTTTGTCGGATTATGCAAGTGTGGCCAATGCAGTTGACTTATGTGGTGGTATGCCCTTAAGTGTTAGCCAAAGTCCTGCTGCTGGAACTAATGTGCCATCGGGAACTACAGTAACTCTTACTGCTATAAACAAAAATAACAATAAGGCAAGTGTATCTTTCAAGGTATATCATGTGCCAATTCCAATCATAGTTGCCGAAGGTCCTACCACTTTTAATTTTGGTAGTAGTGTACGTTTAAGAGCAGAACCTGGAATAGGCTATACTTACCAGTGGAAGAGAAATGGCATGAATATTACTGGAGCAACTTTTCCGTATTACACTGCAACGGAAAGTGGAACTTATACCGTAACAATTCGTATAAGTACAATTAGTCAAACTTCTGAAAGTGCTATAATAAAAGTTGTTTTGCCAGCACCTATTGTTTCGTCTTTCTTCCCAGTAACTGGTGCTAAGGGTAGCCTCATAGAAATTAGGGGTAGCCATTTTACAGAAGCTACCAAAGTTAGTTTTGGAGGGGTGGAGGCAAGTTCATTTCATATATTATCCCCATCTCTAATTACAGCTGTAGTAGCTGGTGGCTCTTCTGGAGCGATAGAAGTAACCACTACCACTGGAAATCATGCTTTACCCGGTTTTAGTTACGTTCCTATACCCACCATTATCGCCGATGGTTCTACAGATATTGTTGTGGGTGCCAATGTTAGGTTAACTGCAAATCCAAGCAACGGCTTTACATATCAATGGATAAAAGATGGTTACTATATCTATAATTCTAATTCCGCAACATTAGAGGTTACTGACGCAGGTGTTTATGCTGTAACTATTAGTAAAGATAATGTTTCCCAGACATCCTTAGAAAAAGTGATTACAGTAAAGCCTTTGCCTGCAAATAACTTTAGGGTAGCAGCTTCAGATGTGGTATGTATTGGACAAAATAATGGTATGATTTCTATTAGTGGAACTATTTCTACTAATTATATCGCTACAGTTTCTAATTCGGTGCAAACGTTAACTTATAATTTTACCAAAGATTTAATTGTTCGAAATCTTAAACCAGGTACATACGAAGTCTGTTTAAAATCCAATTTACTTCAAACAGATGTGAAATGCTATACTTTACAAATTAACGAACCTAAGAGCCTATCTGCTTATGTAGCCAATATTAAAAATAACAATGTTACATTAGAACTTGCAGGAGCAAATGTGTATTTCATTAAAATAAACGGAAACAGCTATAGCACATCTGATAGTATTTTTATAGCGCCATTAACTAATGGTGCAAATCAAATTTCTGTAACTTCAGATAAACCATGTCAGGGGAAAGTAGAACAACAAATTACTTTAGCTAGCGAACCCTTAATTTATCCTAACCCATTTCAAAAATATTTAAATGTAAATCTTGGCGTAGATAAGGCTAATCTGGTAGAGGTAACTGTTTATTCTTTGGATGGAAAACTGGTTTCTAAATTAGACTATGCGAATGTGAGAGGTGCACTACAGTTAGATTTTTCTTCGCTAGATATTGGCTTGTATCTAATGAGATTATCAGTAGATAGAAAACAAACGATATTTAAAATTTTAAAAAAATAATATGAAGGGCCTCTCAAGAATTTGTTTTTGCCTATCAGTACTTTTATTGATTGGTTGTGGTAAGAAAGATCCAGTTGCATTGCCAGAAAGAGTTAGTTTGATGTATCCGGAACAAAATTCTGCGTGCATCACTGGTTTATTAATTTCTGACACCCTTTCAGAATTGGATTTTATTTGGAGTGTTTCGGCAAACACTTCAGAATACGAAGTGCATTTAAAAAATCTACTTACTGGTGCCACCACGGTTCACGCCAGTAAAACAAGCAACGTACGAATTAATTTGGCCATTAACGTACCTTATTCTTGGTATGTAGTTTCAAAATCGGGTGCTACGTCATCCACTTCAAAAAGCGATGTTTGGAAATTTTACAACTCAGGACCAACAATATTTTCACATGCTCCATTTCCTGCAGAAGCTGTGTCGCCGAAAAATGGCCAAGTTGTTAATGCTGGTAATTTAGATCTAAGCTGGTTTGCTGAGGATGTAGATAAGGATATTGTTGCTTATGACCTTTATTTTGGAACCACAAGCTCGCCGCCTACCTATAAAACTAATATAGAAAATAGCTTTGTATCAAATATAAGTGTAAATCCTGGAGCAACTTATTATTGGAAAGTAATAACTAAAGATGCTAAAGGAAATACATCATCTTCAGAATTATTGCATTTTAAAGTGAATTAGAAGCTGTACTTTCTCAAGTTGCTTAAGAACCTAAGTTCGAAAAAGAAAATGAAATAGTCACACGCGTGTCGCGTGCGCCAAAGGTGGGATATGCCTCATGCTGTATCATTGGGTTTGCCAGCAAATGCTCAAGGTATTTCTTTTGCGATTAATCACCATTAGGATATTGCTGGATGAACATTGTACAAATTAACTTTTTAAGTCGTTGTACAACCGAACAAGTGTACGTACGCTTTTGAAGGTAAACGATTTGTTTTTATAATGCTGTTCTGGCATTTTATCGGCTAACATATCTTGCAGTAAGGCAATGCGTTCTTTCCTTGTTTTGCTGCCAGTACTTGCAAAGGAATTGTATTTAATAGGAACCAGTTGAACGCCATCTTTTTCTATATACCAATTGGTAAATTTGGCATTTGGAATTCCCCCAGTGGCAATAATTGAACTAAAGGTAGTAGCAATACCTAATGCATTATCAGGGGTGTGGCCATAGAGATAGCTATTAAGTTCGTATAGTGTTATTCTTCCGTCTTCAACACACTTCAGCCAATCAGCTTTTGGGGTAATTGACATTTTTTTTGCCAGTTTTTCGGGAATGAGACTAGGAAGTACCTTGCTGCGATAAGTGGCTTTATGTTTGGCATCATAATAAGCGGTGTAAATATTGGGGTCAACGTGATAAGTACTGTCTGCTGTAACTAGTTTTAAACTGCTCGTAAAAATGTTGACTTTAATTTTGCCATATATGGTGTCGTTAGTTTTTGTTACGATATAGCTGCTCTGAGCAAGCGGTGGATGCGCATTTGTTGAAAGCCCTAACGTAATGAGGAAAAACAATAGAAATGATTTTAGATTAAGCATATCAGAAGGTTTACGATTTCAAATGATAGGACAAACATATCTTTAAAAAAGCGAGAAATCCTTTACATATGTTGAGAAGAAAGAGGGTCATAAAAACACCCCGCCCGTTGGGCACCCCTCTGAAAGAGGGGAATTTTAATATGCTGTTCCCCTCTTTTAGAGGGGTGGTCGAAGACCGGGGTGTTGTTTAGTTTAATAGTTTAATCAAACAATTCAGTTAAATACTAAGCCACAGGCAATGAAAAACTGAAAGTGCTGCCTTCGCCCAGTTCGCTTTCTACCCATATTTTTCCTTGCTGCGCTTCAATGAAATCTTTAGAAATACTTAGCCCAAGTCCTGAACCTGATTTATGTTGTCCATCTGTAGGTACTTGGAAATAGCGTTTAAACAATTCGTTTTTATATTGTGCTTCTATGCCTTTTCCGTAATCGCGGACACTAAAAACCAACATGTGTTCTGCTTCCTTTAAAGTAATGTCGATGTTGGAGTTGGTTCCGCTATACCTAATGGCGTTGCTAAGGAAATTAACCAGTACCCAGGCAGATTTTTCTTGATCAGCATGTAAGGTAGGCAATTGCTCTGGAACAGCTAATTTTACGGCAATCTGCTTTTGCTGCATTTGTAGTTTAACGGCATTCAACGCATAATCTAAAATCTGTTTGGCATCACTTTGTTGTATGTTGAGCTTGATGTTGCCCGTTTCTACTTGGGCAAGGTCTAGCAGTTCACCCGTTATCTTGAGTAATCTATTGGCATCATCATTAATATGGTTGATCATGTGATGTTGTTCTTGGTTTAATGTACCCACACGACTATCTTCCAATAATTTTAGGCTCATTTTAATAGAGGATATTGGAGTTTTCAGTTCGTGTGAAATGGTGGCCATGAAATTGGTCTTGGCTTGATCTAACTCCTTAAAATCGGTGACATTTTTTAAGATAAATACTTTGCCAGCCGTTTTTTCCGTAAAGGCAATGTCGTTTTCTTCCTCAAACGTTTCTGGAATGGTAATGTCGTTGCGTTCTACGCTAAAGAACTGAGGTTTCTGGTTCATCACAATCTGTAGTAGGGCGCTATCTTTTTTCTCGATAATGGTTTTCATCAAAGAATTTTGCTTAGTCACTTCCGCTACATTTTTGCCTAACATTAAGCCTGCTTCAATATTCAATAATTCGCTGGCCAGTTTATTTAAAAAGATGATTGTTCCTTTTTCATCAATCCCTACTACGGCATCCTGCATTTGTTCAATAATGGTTTCTATACGTAGTTTTTCTGATTTAAGCTTAGCTACGTTACTGTTTTCCCATTGATCTAGCTTTTTGGCCATGTCATTAAAAGCAGAAGCCAGTTGCGTAAATTCGTCGGTACCCTTAATATGCAAGCGTTGCTTATAGTTCTTTAAGGAAATTTCCTTGATCCCCTCTAACAATTGGGCTAGCGGATTGGCAATGAACCCCGGAAAGCTCACAATGAAAGTGAACAGGATAAGAAAGAAAATGAAGGCCGCTAAACCAAGGTATAAGGTAGATTGGGCCACAGTTTTCTCCGATTGTTGACTTTTACTTACAATGGCCTGCATGTTCAGGTCTTCTATCTGATAAATAGCGGCCTTAATGTTTGCCAGTTCCTTTGCATTGGTTTGTTGCTGTAAACGGTCATAGGCTTTTTCCAATTCGGCCACAGCATTTCCTTCGCCTGTTTCAGTAATATTTTGCCTTTCTTGGCTGAGTAGTTTTGCAAATGCCGTTTTGGAAACATCACTTTTCAAACTATCCTTATCAATGAGCAAGCGCATGGCCTTGGCATATTGTAGGGAGTGGTTGTTGTCTTTTAAAATCAATGCGGCACTTTCAGAAATGCGGTTGATTTGGTACAGGGAAATGGCACCAAATAATATCAAGATGATAAAAAGGAAACCAATGCCCAACCTGAGTTTTGTTTTAAGCTTCATGGCGTTTGAATTAGGATAAAATTACCAAATCGATACTTCGGTTGGCGATGTTTTTTAATAATTTATTTAAAAGATAGCGACGGGTAATGAGGTTGAACCAATGGAAATGTGGTTTGCCTATGCAAAGTGTGGTGATTTTCTTTTCGTTTACTACCTCAATAATGGCTTGTGCCACCTGATTGCTTTTTACCTTCATCACTTCGGCACCTAGTTCTGTAGCGAGCTTAAAATTATTGATGAGATGTCGCTGTTTATCTAAGGCAATTTTACTGAGCTGTTCGCTTTCCGTTTGTACATACAACACCATCCATGGTGAGCGATAGTAATTGGCCAGTTTAGCGGTTTTACGAATAATGAATTGTGCGGTTTTCCAATTGGAAGAGATACAAGCTAAAAAGCGTTCCTGCCTTACATTGCCCAGATGTCTTTGCGTAATTTTTTGGTCTAGATAGGAAGCTACAGTACTTAAAGCCTGTTCGCGAAGCTGTATAATGGTTTCCTTTTTAAAGAAATGATCCAAAGCCCTATTAATTTTATCTTCCTGATAAATTTTTCCTGCTTTAAGCCTGTCAATCAGTTCGTCTACACTTAAATCGATATTAACGACTTCATCAGCTATTTTAAGTAATTGGTCGGGGATGGTTTCGGTAATGGTAATACCACTGATTTGTAGCATACTTTCATTCAGGCTGTCTAAATGTTGGATATTCACCGCAGTAATCACCGAGATTCCAGCATTTAAAATATCGATCACATCTTGCCAGCGCTTTTCATTTTTACTTCCTGGAATGTTATGGTGTGCCAGTTCATCAACTATTACCACTTCGGGATGTCTGATCAATACCGCTTGTAAGTCTAATTCTTCTAAGGCCTTGCCCTTATGAAATAATTGGGTACGTGGAATGAGCGGCAAGCCTTTTACCAAAGCTTCTGTTTCAGTACGGCCATGCGTTTCTACATAGGCAATTTGTACGTCAATATGATGCTGCAATAAGCTATGGGCTTCTTGCAGCATCCGATAGGTTTTTCCCACCCCGGCGCTCATACCCAAGTAAATTTTGAGATGGCCACGCTTTGATTTTTGCAGTAGCTCAAGGAAATGAGTGTGGGATGGAGAATTTGTTGACATGTTTTTAAAATGAAATGGCTAAACTGGTGGTGATACTGGCGTTGTGATCTACAGGATTGTTGTTTCTGATAAATTGTTTGTCGCCTTGATATACTTTGCCTTCTAAACGGAACAATGCTTGTTTAAACGGACTATAATCGATATTCAAAGAATAGCCGTTTACTTTAAAGCCATCAGGATTGATGCCTGTAATAATCATCGCTCGCTTGTCTTTATAGTATTCATACCTTCCTGCTAGTGCCCAAGTAGGCGAGAAGGCATATCTGGCAATGATCACTGGGGCAAGTACTTCTTTCTTTTCGCTACTGCCTTTGGCTATTTGTTGTGTACCATAATCAATACCTGCGGTAACACCAAACTGATTGCTTAACTGAAAAATACCATATAGGTTGTGGTAAAATCGTTGAGTACGTACGGCATTTTGGCCTTCATAACCCAGGTAATTGCTATAGTTCAAAGTGATTTTATCACTTGCTTTAAAGTTCAATTGTAAGCCCCCTGCAGGTTTCGATTGACCATCTGCCCGTTTAATGCGTTGCCAACCGTTGAGGTATAATAAGGTAGCACTGAATTTTTGATTATCGGTAGTGTAGCTCAATTTAGCCCCAGTTTCAAAATACGGCGTGTTTTCGGAAACAATGTTTCGGGTAAGTACCCAACAGTCTTTGGAAATGGCGCTTTCGAAACCAATGTGCGAACTGAATACCCCAGCATCTAACCAAAGGTTAGCAGCTTTGGAGAGCTTAACTCCTGCATTGGCTTCGTAGGCATTTTTCATCACATCTGGTTCTGCGGCATAATTAGCGGTCATGTAAGTACCTAAGGCTACGGCGAGGTTGGCCCTAACTTGTTCGGTTTGGTAATTGGCTTTGATAAAGGCGAGGTTAAGGTTCACTTCGTTATGGCGGTTATGGCTGTAAATAAAACCTGGGCGTTGGTTGTTGCTGGGTTTATTAAAATCGTAAGTGTAGTAGGTTTCGATATAGCCTGATAGGGTCAACGGTGATTGTTGCGCAAAAACCTGGTTTAGTGAAAATATAGTTAATATTAAAATGAATATCTTTTTCATGATTATTGATATAATGTTGTTTTGCTACTATTAATGGTTCTGTCGCTACCGCGGGTCCTACTTTTTCCTATAGCTGAAAAAGTAGGCAAAAAAGCCACGGCTGCGCCCTGTTCTGTTAAAGTCAGTGATAAGGCTTGTTAGTGCATCCCGAACAGGCCAAGGCCGATGTTTGGAGAACGTAGAGGGATTGCTTGGGCTTGACATTGTTTGATAGCTGGGTTGCTGCTGAGAAAAGTATTCTTTTCATGATGGTTGTTTTAATTGGGGATAAGGGACTGTTTATTACTGCTATGCATGGTTTGGTCGCCACCGCATAGGGTAACCTGTTGTATTTTATTAATATTGTTGAGTTGCTATGTGTCTATGTGGTTCATTTATAGATTAGATAACCACATAGACACATAGGGGTATTTCAACTAGTTATCATATCAAATATTTGATATGTTGTCATTTCTCTTATTTATTAAGTTGATCTAGTGCAATGTTCAAAGAGAGTACATTAATTTTTGACGGGCCAAATAGGCCAAGCAATGGTTGCTCAGTTTGGATGTCAATGAGTTTCATCACCTTTGATAGCGGGATTTGATGGTATTGAGCAATGCGTTTGGCTTGTATTTTAGCGCCTTCAACAGAGATGTTAGGATCTAGGCCACTACCTGAAGCGGTAATCAATTCTGCGGGAATATCGCTTTTTTGTAGACCATGGTGGTATTTCAACAAGGTGTCGATCCTGTTGTTTACTTCTTTGAGATAGTCGGCATTGGTTGGACCTTTGTTTGAACCTCCAGAGCCAGCAGCATTATAATTTACTGCTGAAGGGCGACCCCAAAAGTATTGAGGTTTATTAAACGATTGTCCAAGTTGTTTATAGCCTACTACTTTGCCATTGAGTTCTAGTTTTTCGCCGCTACCTTGTCCTTTGCTCAATTTGGCAGCAAAGCTGATAAATAGCGGATAAAGTACACATAAGATAACTGTAAATACCAGTGTAATGCGTATGGATGGAAACAAATACTTTTTCATGTTATTAAAAATGAGGGGCTATAGGAATAAGCCAATACATAAATCAATTAATTTAATGCCTACAAAAGGAGCTACAATACCACCCAAACCATAAATAAATAAGTTACGGCGTAGCAATGCACTGGCTCCAATAGGTTTGTAGGCAACTCCTTTTAGGGCCAATGGAATAAGTAGTGGAATAATGATGGCATTGAAAATCACAGCCGAAAGGATGGCGCTTTCTGGACTTTTAAGGCCCATAATGTTTAAACCTTGCAAAGCGGGAATAGCCGCAATAAAGAGTGCTGGAACAATGGCAAAGTACTTGGCTACATCGTTGGCAATAGAAAAAGTAGTTAAAGTACCTCTGGTGATCAGTAGTTGTTTGCCTATTTCTACAATTTCAATCAGCTTGGTAGGGTCGTTATCCAAATCTACCATGTTGCCCG